>ENA-OSJC01000007-OSJC01000007.1-marine-metagenome-genome-assembly--contig:-NODE-7-length-233393-cov-6.746507_pt1 | contig 233393 bp, 215 predicted proteins | sample MGYA00237885_ERZ534234 | MGnify/ENA primary metagenome ERZ534234 (study PRJEB26413, sample SAMN06343907) | marine metagenome | isolation source: coastal waters | place: Atlantic Ocean: West Antarctic...
TAACTCCTGTAATGATGGTAGTCCGTTTTTATGTAAGTCCTGCACCCTTATCCAATAATTATAAGCTTGGTCTATATAATCTGTATTTGCCTCTACTTCTCTCATATCGGAATTATCTTTATTATAATATATGAAATACATCCCATCACATCTACCAAACTCCTTCTTCAAAGCATAGCCATAAGTTCCTAATTGCAGTTCCTGATGTATTTAGATCGCGCATAACCTGTTCGTTATGAAGTTGCCGTTTAATATCATCTATACCTACTTCGTCCTCCAGCTGCTTACGCGCTGATAAAAAAACTTGCTTGAGTCTTCCTAGCCAAAGACTGGTAAACCGAACTGCTTGAGGTAATCGTTTTGGTCCCATCACAATTAAGGATACTACAGCCATCAGAAGCAGCTCCATAAAGCCAATGTCAAACATGAATCAACCCCATTTTTGAGCACTCAAGGCGTTATCTAACCAGTCGCTCGAATTATGCACTAGTTATTTTGTAGTCGTTTTTTCGCCGGCGCTATGTTTTTTGCTAGCCGCGGCTTTGGCATCTTCATTTGATATAGAATCCTTAAAGCCTTTTACTGCTCCGCCTATATCAGAGCCAATGCTACGAATTTTTTTTGTACCAAAAATTATCGCAACAATGACCAAAATGATTAGAAGTTCTTGCCAGCCAGGTATCATAGTAGTATCTCTTTTTTTGTTCTAAATTGTCTAAAATAGTCTCTTTATTTTTTATTTCTCTGCTTCTTTTCTTTCAGTCCCGATAGGTCAAATCTGCGTTCTAGCTCTTTAATCACTGACTGGGCACTCTCTCCAAGATGAGACAACATAACCAATGAGTGAAACCATAAATCTGCTGTCTCATAAACCAATTTTTCAGTATTTCCGGTTTGCTCTGCATCGCGCGCTGCTAAGAGAGTTTCGACACTTTCTTCTCCAACTTTCTCTAGAATTTTGTTTAACCCTTGGTGATGAAGGCTGGCTACGTACGAGTCTTCGGGGTCGGAGTCTCTTCTGCTTTCAATAACTTTAGTTAATTTATTTAGTACATCAATGCTCATTTATAAATCTCTCTTGGATCTTTAATCACAGGGTCTACTGTAACCCACTCTCCATCTCGCATTACTCTGTAAAAACATGAAGCCCTACCAGTGTGACAGGCTACACCTCCTGACTGTTCGACCTTTAAAGCAAGCACATCGCTATCACAGTCGAGCCTTATTTCTTTTATATGCTGAATATGCCCAGACTCTTCACCTTTACGCCATAATTTTTTGCGAGATCGAGACCAGTAGACTGCGCGTTGTTCCTTAACAGTGAGCGCTAGCGCCTCACGATTCATCCAGGCTACCATTAATATTCTACCTGAAATGGCATCTTGCGCCACGACCGGAAGTAGGTCGTTTTCATCCCAAATTATGTTCTCAATAAAATTATCCATAGTTCTTATTATGACACTTGTTGATATATCAGCAATATTGATTTTTAAGTAAACTGACAGTAAGTCACTAAAGCCGATATAATACTTATTATTGACGCCATTGCCTTACCAGTAGAAGCGCTAATCCAGTGCCAGTAAAAATTAGGCTGTTTTGGGGTATATTGCTGGCTGCTTCTGCCCAGCTAGAAAAACCTAAACATAGCCCAACACCTATTAAGCTTAAGCCTACCCAGCATGCTAGCCTTAGTTTTTTAACAGATAAATTGGTCGCTACTGCCTGAGAAACAGAGATTTTTTTATTAACGTTAATGCTTTCAAGTCCTTGAAAAATAAGTTGCGGTAGCTGTGGGAATTGTTCTAGCCATTCTGGGCCATGACGCTTTAGCTTTTCAATAAGAGCTTTTGGTTTAAACCGTGCTTTCAGCCAGCGCTCCAAAAAAGGGTGGGCAGTTTCCCATAAATCTAAGTCTGGATAAAGCTGTCTTCCAAGCCCCTCTATATTTAGTAATGTTTTTTGTAGCAGAACAAGAGATGGCTGTACCTCCATGTCAAAACGGCGCGCAGTTTGAAACAAGCTAACCAAAATGTACCCGAATGAAATTTCTCGCAATGGAAGACCAAAAATAGGCTCGCAAACAGATCGAATTGCAGAGGTGAATTCACCTATGTTGGTGTTGTCCGGAACCCAGCCAGACAAGATATGCAATTCTGCTACTTGACGATAGTCGCGTCGAAAAATAGCGAGAAGATTCCGCGCTAAATAATATTGATCTGAATCTGTAAGGGTTCCCATAATCGCGCAATCAATTGCAAGATATTTAGGCTCTTTTGGGTTGCTGCAGTCCACAAAAATATTTCCGGGATGCATGTCAGCATGAAAAAAATTATGCTCAAAAACCTGTGTAAAAAAAATCTCTACGCCCCTTTCAGCAAGTATCTTGAAGTCAGCATTATTTTTTCGTAGCACCTCCATGTCTGTAACGGGTGTTGCATAAATTTGCTCCATCACCATTACTTTTTGGTTGGTGTATTGCCAGTAAACTTTTGGGACATATAGCATATTAGATTCATCAAAATTACGACGAAGAGTTGAAGCATTAGCAGCTTCGCACTGTAAGTTTAGTTCATCGAAAATTGTTGTTTGATAGTCATTGATTATCTCTGTTAACCGCATTCTTCGACCGTCAATAGTATTAAGCTCTAACCACTTTGCTATAGACAGCATCAAGAGGATATCTTGCTCAATTATATTTTTTATTCCCGGACGAATTACCTTTACGACCACTTTTGTTTCATCATGAAGAATGGCCGAGTGCACTTGAGCTACTGATGCAGAAGCCAGAGGCTTATGGTCAAATTTTAAAAACAGATTAGCAATTTTTTCACCAAGGGCCTCTTCGACAATTGAGACAAACTGCTGGCTATCGAACGGGGCTACATCATCCTGTAGGTAACTTAGCTCAGCGCATATATCATGGGGGATTAAATCTGGCCGAGTGGAGAGTAGTTGGCCAAGTTTGATGAATATGGGGCCTAAACTCTCTAGGGCAGATCTAAGCCTTTTTCCTCTTGGTTTGTTAGTGTTTGGAAAAATTTTTGTTGCTATAAATAACAGTTTTAGTCCGCGGGGGAGCTTTTCCTTCTCAATAAACGTGTCGAGACGGTAGCGTACAAAAACACCAATAATCGTAGTTAACCTAGAAATTCTCAACATTTCTAGGTACCCCTTGTGTGGCTTAAGTGATCTTCCTTACAGGCAAATAGCTTATCTAGCTTGTCTTTTAATTTTCTGGTTCTAGCTGAAAGCCTTTCCACCTCGTTGCGTGTGTCACATAATGTTTCATTAAAGCTAATAATCTCGTTGCGACTTGGAGTCAGGCGAGCTTCTTCTTGGCTGAATTCGACAATAGCTTTGCCTCCTCTTTTAAGTATATTTTTTTTCCAACGTATCGAGGTTTTCAGTGTTTCTCCAATAAGATAACTAGGTATATCTCCTATGATATCCGACAGCGCAGCCTCCCATTCTATATCCAAATTTTTTATAAGCTGCCTAAGCTGATTAAGTAACTCTTGGTCACCAGAAACAGTGACGCCAGAATCAAAAAATGATACTTGCTGATGCCCATTAACTGATAAAGATCCTAGCGATAAAGCAGACCCCCTAATTACGGTGTCAGCAAGACCTTTATACTCATGCCTCAAGTGGACTACTTTTTCCCCAAAAAAAAGATAACAAGAAAAAGCAGGAGATGTGCACTTCACTTCAAGAACCTTGCCAGCTAGCATGTCAATAATATTTTGACTAAAGGGGTCATACTCCAAAGCTTTGTTAATTACAGACTCAAAACCTTTTAGGGCAGACACCTTAGTTTTTTTAGAGATTTCATTTTTCATAAGCTTCATGATCAAGGTTTAAAACCCCGATGCAGAGCGACTATACCGCCGGTCATGTTATGGTACTCTGCATTCACAAAGTCAGCTTTTATCATCATATCTCGCAGTGTGTCTTGGTCTGGATGCATGCGTATAGATTCCGCTAAATACTGATAGCTATCTTTATCGTTGGCTACGAAACCACCAATTTTTGGAAGCAATTTGAATGAGTAAAAGTCATAAGCCTTTTCAAGAAAAGAGTTTGATGGTTTAGAAAACTCTAGTACCAGCAGTCTTCCCCCTGGCTTTAAAATCCGATTCATTGACCGTAATGCCATATCCTTGTCGGTGACATTCCGTAGGCCAAAAGCAATCGTAATGCAGTCAAAAGTATTATCAGGAAATGGTAAGTGTTGTGCATCACCCAGCGCATAAAGGACCTGATCTGAGCATCCTTTGTCAATCAACTTGTCGCGCCCAATTTTTAGCATGGATTCGTTAATGTCAACCAAGACTACTGTACCTGTCTTGCCCACTAGTTTTGAAAATTTAGAAGTTAGGTCGCCTGTGCCGCCTGCAACATCTAATACTGATTGTCCAGTTCTGACACCAGAAAACTCAATAGCATAACGCTTCCAAAGCCTATGTATACCAGCAGACATGAGGTCATTCATCAGGTCATACTTGGCAGCTACAGAGTGAAATACGTCAGCAACTTTAGTAGCTTTATCCTCAACAGGGACGGTTTTAAAGCCAAAATGTGTTGTTTTGTTATCTGTCATTGTTAAAACTATGCTCTAAGGGTTGGCTATTGTACACCGGTGTTGGCTTGGTGTCCTTTCAGCTAGGCATGTTGCTGCTGCTAGGGTGAAGATTAGGGTAATTCATTTCAATCGTTCTTATTTTTAACATAAATGCTCTTCCGACGACAATCTTTCATGGCTTAATATCGTATGTTTTGCACTAAGATGCTAAATTATGCATTAATTATGCAGACTTGGTCTGTGAGATTACAAAATGACACCGGAGAGTAAAATGCACTTAATTATCACATTCATAGCAGTCTTTGCTGTGTCTGCCTGTTTGCCTTTAAAGCAGTCAGCCTACTTGGCGCCTTTTGTTAAAGAGAAGCCCTTATTAGTCCTACCAAGAGAAAAAAGTGTTGAGGTTTCTGGTGAAAAGATAACAATCAAGGCAGAAAATCGTGCTGTAGTGCCATATTTTGAAGTGATTTTTTATGATGAAAATAGCCCTATAGCGACCAAGGTGGGGGCCCAGAAAGAGGAGATTCATTCTAAATTAATTGGCGTAACTCATGAGTTATTGCAGCGTATTACAGATCAAGCTTATTTGCATTTTATTGACGAAATGAAAATCCAGGGTATAGAGATTCTTCCTATTTCTTCATTGGAGAGCTCGCAGACGTATCAAAAATTTTCTACTGAAGGAATTGAAAAATTAGAGAAAACAGTATTTGGCCCCGGAGCAATATCTGTGTTGCCTTCGGGGATGAAGTCATCTGGATCAAAAGAAAGCAGAGGTAAACAGATAAGCAAGATTATGGATGAGATGAATGCATCTGTTATGAATATAACTCTATATGTCACTCATATGATCAAGAGCTTAGATCAAGAATCAAATATGAACAACAGCCTACCAGTTGAGCAAAAAATTGCTGTTATTAAGGGCTCTAGAATGCAGTTTTTTGGACTGAAGGCCTCTAAATGTCAGGGGTATTGCTTAAGCTCAGTAGTAAACGCCAAGCTAGGACAGTCGATCGATAGCCCTGAAGATGTAGGGGATATTGTGCGAAAAAATACAAACATTGAAATAAAGAAAGCTGAAGAGAAGATTGCTGTCAAACATGGTGATCTTAAGTCACAAGCTATTGACCTTAGCATGAAGGCCGTTGATTTTGGCGAGAAGGCTGTTGATTGGGTCGCAGCGCTATCAAAAAATGAAGTTGATACTAGTGTATACGAACTTCATGCAGATCCAATTAAGTATGAAAAAGTTGTTGGCGAGACTCTATTGAGATCAACAAAAAAGTTAGTTAAAGCAATTACATATCAGCAACTGAATGATAAATAAATACATACATACATACATGCATAGGGAAGCGGTTGATGATTAATAGCAAGCAGTGATGCTAAAGTAATTTTTTTATTGAGTGCCGCTATGGCTATTTGATAGGAAGTTTGTCGTGCTTGATTAATTCGCTTGTATCTTTGCACCATGAAGCCCTAGACGCCCAAAAAATATTCTGCATTGGCCTTATTTCAGGGTCTGTATCAAGGGTTCCTGCGGGAATCACGATAGCCTTCTTTGTCTTACCTAGCCACGGGAGCGAAGACCCACAATTTCCGCAAAAAGCTGTAGCGAAATGTTTTGTCTCCGAGGGCTCAAATTTTTTTACCAGTGATTCGCCAGAGACCCATTTAAAGTGCTCTTTTGCGATTAAAATATTTGATGCAAAAGCGCTACCAGTAAACTTTCTACATCTACTGCAATGGCAATACTGAAAAATACCTAAATTACCAGTGATTTCATATTTGACCTGCCTGCACAGGCAGCTACCTTTGGCGATATTATCTTTTATCATAAATCTCTCGTTATCTCAGCTACCTGCGACTCTAGATAACTTGAAATGATTGATGATTCGTACATCCAGAGAGCTTCCTTGTCGCCGTCCTCAATTTTTAGGCACGGAACCTTTAGCTTGCCACCACCTTGTATTAGAGCCTCTCTACTATTGTCGCATTTTCTTGGATCGACTAGTTTGATGGGTAAATTACATCTTTTAATTACCCGACGAACTTTTACGCAAAAAGGGCATGCTGCGTATTGAAATAAGGTTAGACCCGCAGCTTTCTTATCTATCTTCGCTTGCAAGAAAGGATCTCTCTTGATGGATTTTGGAGAAAATATCCAATTTAAAAATAATATTAGCGAACCTAGAATCCAGCGAATGACTGCCATTTTTATACCTACCTGATTAGATTTTAATTACCCAGCTAATGGGATTTTTCCCCCACTAGTATAGCTGGAAAAAAACGAAGAAATAAAGTTTGCACAGTCTAAATAGGAGTTATATTGAAAGATTATTATGTTAAAGTATTCGCGCTGACAATCAATAGGTCAGTCAGTCCTTATAGCTAAATTTCACCTCAAGCTAATGATAAAGCCAACATGTTACGACTTACCGATATAAAACTACACCTCAACCACACAGATGCAGAATTAAATAAAGCAATCATTGACAAACTCAACCTTGTTGACGAAGAGCTATTGGGATTCAGTGTGTTTAAGCGCAGCTACGACGCACGCAAAAAGACTAATATATTTTTAATATATCAGCTTGATGTACTTTTAACGAAAGCCTCACAATGCAGAGTGTTAGAGCGCTATAGTCATCAGTCATTTTTAGCCTTATCTCCAGATAATGGGTACCATTTTGTTTCTCATGCCGTAAAAAATTTCCCCTCAAAAGGGAGTTATCGCCCTTTAGTTATCGGCTTTGGCCCCTGCGGTATTTTGTCTGCATTGATTCTGGCGCAAATGGGGTTCAAGCCAATAGTGCTAGAAAGAGGAAAAGATGTTAAGTCTCGCACTCGAGATACTTGGGGATTTTGGCGTACTAGCAAGCTTAACACTGAATCAAATGTGCAGTATGGCGAAGGCGGTGCAGGAACCTTTTCTGATGGAAAACTTTGGAGTCAAGTAAAAGATAAGCGACATCTCGGTCGCAAAGTTCTAACTGAGTTTGTTAAGGCTGGAGCTCCAGAAGAAATTATGTATGTTAGCAAGCCTCATATTGGTACTTTCAAGTTGGTGCCAATGGTAGAAAATATCCGTAAACAGATTATCTCGCTCGGCGGAGAAGTGCGCTTTGACACAAAGGTTAGTTCTATTATTCGAAACACCTTGTCTTCATCAGAAGGTAATAATGGTTCTAAAGATGGAGATTTTGGTCAAATAGAAGGACTTGTTTTAGCCTCAGGCGAAGTCATAAAAAGCAGGCACGTAATTTTAGCTATTGGTCATAGCGCAAGAGACACCTTTCAAATGCTTTTTGATCATGGCGTTCATATTGAACCCAAACCTTTTTCTATTGGATTCCGTATTGAGCATCCCCAAAAAATTATTGATAAGGCTAGATTTGGCAACCATGCAGGACATCCTATTCTGGGCGCTGCAGACTATAAATTGGTTCATCATTGTAAAAATGGTCGAAGTGTATATAGCTTTTGTATGTGTCCTGGAGGTACTGTTGTAGCAGCTGCATCAGAAGAAGGGGCTGTTGTAACTAACGGCATGTCTCAATATTCACGCAAAGAGCGTAATGCTAATTCTGCTATTGTGGTTGGAATAGACCCACATAATGATTATCCAGAGCACCCATTATCTGGAATTGAATTACAGCGACAGCTAGAAAATTTGGCCTATAGGCTCGGAGGGTCTAACTATAACGCTCCCGCTCAACTCGTTGGTGATTTTCTTCAAGATAAGCCATCTAGCAAGTTTGGGTCAGTTCTTCCCTCCTATACTCCAGGCGTAACTTTGTGCAATCTTAGTGAGGCATTGCCTTCGTTCGCTATTGAGGCGATCCGTGAAGCAATTCCTGCATTTGAGAAAAAACTAAAAGGATTTTCTATGGCGGATGCAGTCTTGACTGGCGTAGAAACCAGAACCTCTTCTCCCATCTGCATACGACGCGGCAAAGACTATCAAAATATAAATACTCGCGGGCTTTATCCTGCCGGCGAAGGAGCAGGTTATGCTGGAGGTATTTTGTCTGCTGGTATCGATGGAATCAAAGTGGCTGAAGCACTAGCCCTTGATATGCAAAAAACTATTGACGGATAGAGCTGCTTCTATTGGCTTTGTTCGATTGATTTCGATAAGAGCTTTAGTTTTCTGTATAATGCACCCCTTTTTGATTATCTGATTACTATGACTACCAAATTTCCCATCACTCAGCCATACGTTGCTCAATCGGCTCCAGCACTATTTTCTCGTAGAAAATATTGGGCAGAATGTTACGGTACTGCCCCGTTTCTCCCAATGAGCCGAAAGGAAATGGAGCAGTTGGGTTGGGATTCTTGCGATATCATTATTGTTACCGGGGATGCTTATGTCGATCACCCTAGTTTTGGCATGGCAGTAATCGGTCGAAGTCTTGAAGCGCAAGGATTTAGGGTTGGAATAATTTCCCAGCCCGACTGGAGTTCTAAAGAACCATTTATGGCACTAGGTAAACCAAATCTATTTTTTGGTGTTACTTCCGGCAACATGGACTCCATGATTAACCGCTATACTGCTGATAGACGTATTAGGCATGATGATGCATATACACCAGGTAACATAGGCGGTAAGCGACCCGATAGAGCTGTAACTGTATATTCTCAACGCTGCAAAGAGGCCTATAAGAACGTCCCATTAATAATTGGAAGTATTGAAGCCAGCTTGCGCCGTTTGGCTCATTATGATTATTGGACTGATAAAGTTCGTCGATCTGTTCTGGTTGACTCCACTGCTGATCTCTTGCTTTACGGCAATGCAGAGCGGGCTATTATCGAAGTAGCTCATCGTATCTCTTTAGGAGAGAAAATTGCTGAGATTACTAATGTTCGGGGAACAGCGTATATCTCCAAAAATATACCTGATGGATGGAGAGAAATAGATTCAACTCGCATCGATGTTCCTGGGAAAATAGACCAGTTTTATAGCCCTTATGAGGCCACTGATAAAAAAAATCCTTCTAACTGCTCCTCAAATACAAAAACTGCCGAGGAAGATAAGGGTGATGTTCAGCAGGTGCTCTCTATCCTGCCTAGCCCAGAAGCTAAAGCTTCAGATGATAAGAAGGTTTATATTAGACTCCCTTCGTACGAAAAACTTAGAAATGACCCGGTTCTATATGCTCATGCATCAAGAGTGTTTCATAAAGAAACGAACCCTGGTAACGCAAGAGTGCTGGTTCAGCGTCATGGAATTCATGAGCTTTGGGTAAATCCCCCCCCGATTCCCTTGGATACGAAAGAAATGGATTGGGTTTTTGATCATTCATACCAGAGGGTCCCTCATCCGGTATATGGGGATGCAAAAATTCCTGCTTATGAAATGATCAGGTTTTCTATCAATATCATGCGTGGGTGTTTTGGCGGTTGCACATTTTGCTCAATCACAGAGCACGAGGGAAGAATCATACAAAGTCGTTCTGAGGATTCAATTATTAGTGAAGTTGAAAAAATTAGAGATATGGTGCCTGGCTTCACTGGAACAATTTCGGACTTAGGCGGCCCCACAGCAAACATGTACAACCTGACTTGCAAAAGCAAGGAAATAGAAGAAAGTTGCAGGCGGCCATCTTGTGTATTTCCAGGCATTTGCAAAAATTTGATAACTGACCATAGTCCCACTACAAAATTATATCGTCGAGCTAGAAATGTCCCTGGAGTAAAAAGGGTTGCAGTTGCTTCTGGCTTGCGATATGACTTAGCGATAGAAGACCCAGAGTATGTAAAAGAGCTAGTAACACACCATGTTGGAGGGTATCTAAAAATTGCGCCAGAACACACAGAGGACCAGCCGCTCTCAATGATGATGAAGCCTGGGATGGGCGCATATGATAAATTTAAAAGTATGTTTGATAAATACTCAAAAGAAGCGGGTAAAGAGCAGTATTTGATCCCATATTTTATTGCTGCGCACCCAGGAACTACTGATGAGGATATGATTAATTTAGCTATTTGGTTAAAGAGTAATGAGTTTCGAGTAGACCAGGTTCAAAATTTTTACCCTTCACCTATGTGTGTTGCTACTGCAATGTATCACTCTGAAAGAAACCCGTTAAAAAAAGTTAAATATAAAAGCACTAAAATTCTTAGCGCAAAAACGAAAGCCCAGCGAGTGCTTCATAAGGCCTTGTTGCGCTATCACGATCCAGATAACTGGGCTTTGGTTCGCGATGCTCTAAAAAAGTCTGGCCTTGCTAAACTTATCGGCGAAGGCAAACGTCATTTAGTTCCTTCAGAGGGTGCAGAGCAAAAAGGCAAAAGACCGATGATGAAAAGAGGGCGAATGGCGTTGACGCAGCACAATGGTTTGCCACCTCAAAGACCGCTGTCATCGACAGCAAAAAATAAAAGTAAAAAACATCAAAAGAGTCGAAAAAGAACTCGGCTCTGATGTGATCTAGAAATTACTTTGGTTAAGTAAACTTTACAATCCTTGCGTTTGGCTCTCGACACTCTCCTGCGTTAGCAAGCAATTTGAGATATTCTCCCCAGTAGCTAGAATGGTTGGCAGCAAGGTCGTATAAGTAATCCCACGTGTATATTCCACTATCGTGAGTGTCGCTAAAAATAAACTTTAAGGCGTAGTTTCCAACAGGTTCGACAGTTAAGATTCTTACGCATTTCTTGCCGTACTGAAGAACTTCTTGTCCTTTCCCGTGCCCTTTAACTTCTGCGCTAGGCGAATAAATACGAAGATATTCGCCGCTCAAAATATATCTTTCTCCGCTTCCATATTCAAGAGATAAATCGCCTGCTTCCTTGTTTATTTTTATTTTTATTGGGACCATTTTCTTGCCTATTTGGCATGCCTGTAAAATTAAAGAGACATTTAAATATTTTTTATCAAAGGATGAATCTAGATAAGTCTTCATCTTGTGATATGTGATTTAACTGGTGGTCTACATAGGTAGAATTTATATTGATGGCTGCCCCTTCCGTTTCAAGTTCAGGAGCATTAAATGAAACTTCCTCAAGCAATTTTTCCATAACAGTATGAAGGCGACGGGCGCCTATGTTTTCTGTGCGCTCGTTTATCTCAAAAGCTATTTCCGCGATGCGCTCAACTCCGTCGGCTTGAAATACAACGTCTAATCCTTCTGTAGCTAATAATTCATGATATTGCTTTGTCAGGGATGCTTTTGGCTCTGTGAGAATTCTCTTAAAGTCTTCACTGGTGAGAGGTGATAGCTCCACCCTGATAGGAAGTCTGCCTTGCATTTCTGGAATTAAATCAGATGGCTTTGATAAGTGAAATGCACCAGAAGCTATAAATAATATATGGTCTGTTTTAATCATGCCGTATTTGGTGGTTACTGTGCAGCCTTCTATTAAAGGAAGTAAATCACGCTGAACACCCTCTCGGGAAATATCTGTTCCTGAGGCCTCGCCTTGTTTGGCGACCTTGTCAATCTCATCAATAAAGACGATACCATTTTGTTCGGCTGACTCTAGCGCACGCACTTTTAGGTCCTCCTCGTTAATTAGCTTTGAAGCTTCTTCTTCAGTGAGTCTAATCATTGCCTGAGTGACCGTCATTTTTAGTTTATTTGTTTTTTGATTTCCCATAGAGGAGAACATATTTTGTAATTGATCAGTCATTTCTTCCATGCCGGGAGGGGACATAATCTCTATGCCAGTAGGTATATTTTTTACTTCTATTTCGATCTCTTTATCAGCTAGTAAATTCTCGCGGAGCTTTTTACGAAGCAATTGTCGACTTGTAGATTCCTCTGGACTAGATTGTGCGTCTTGCGTAGGGGGTAAGAGCGCGTCTAAGATCCGCCCTTCTGCGATATCCGCAGCACGTGTTTGCGCTTTTTTAAGCTCCTGCCCTCGTAATTTTTTAATAGAAATCTCTACTAAATCACGAATAATAGATTCAACATCCTTTCCGACGTATCCCACCTCGGTAAATTTTGTTGCCTCAACTTTGACAAAAGGGGCATTGGCTAGCCTTGCTAGTCGACGAGCTATTTCTGTTTTTCCTACACCGGTGGGACCAATCATGAGTATATTCTTTGGCGTGACCTCGCTGCGCAGGCTTTTTTCAATGTTCATGCGACGCCAGCGGTTACGTAAAGCAATTGCTACAGCTTTTTTGGCTGCAAATTGGCCTATAATATGTGTATCTAGTTCGTGAACAATTTCACGAGGAGTCATGTCGGACATATTGATTAACCTTATAAGATATTGGGTGGCTGTACTAGAAAATCAGATAATTATTTTTTCTGATAGTTCAGCACTTCAATCGTGCGGTTATGGTTCGTGTAAATGCAAATATTACCTGCAATCTCTAGACCTTTTTCGACTATATCTTTAGCTTCAAGATTTGTATTGTCCATGAGTGCCCTTGCTCCTGCTTGGGCAAAAGGTCCTCCTGAGCCAATAGCTATTAAATCGTCTTCAGGCTGTATTACATCACCATTACCAGTGATGATTAAGGAGGCCTCTTTGTCAGCTACAGCAAGCAAAGCCTCTAATTTCCGCAAAATACGATCTGACCTCCAGTCTTTTGCAAGCTCAACAGCAGCGCGAGTTAAATTACCTCCATGTTGCTCAAGTTTGGCCTCAAACCGTTCGAAAAGAGTAAAAGCATCAGCGGTGCCACCAGCAAATCCAGCGATTATTTCATTATTGTAAAGTCGCCTTACTTTCCGTGCATTGCCTTTCATTACTGTATTTCCTAGAGTTACTTGGCCATCTCCCCCTATGACCACTTTGCCATTCCGGCGCACCGAAAGAATTGTTGTACCGCGATATTGTTCCAAGCAGTTCTCCTTAAAGAGGTATATAAGTTATATTATCAGTTAATAGTATATGTTTTAAATGGGGTCTAGGAGCGTTAAATTCAATAGCAAAATGAGAGCTTGAATGTTGAAGGCGTTTTTCTGGGTGAATTATAATATAGGAAAATGATGAATAATTATTTTACTGGTAACTAGCAAGGTATTTGCTACTGTAGATGCTGTGTTTAATAAGATGAATTTCTAGCAGCTGAAAAATATTTTTTAACTGAAGGTTATGATAGAGAAAATGAAAATATTCGGATTGTTGGTGTTGGGTATGGTTTTATGTGCATGCACCTTGATGAGTAATACTTACAAGGAGTCAAAAGTCGATTTAGTAGATTTTGAGCCACTATCTCGTAAAGGTATGGATCAGGTCATTCTTCTTCGTTTTGACATCAAGAATCTAACTGAAAAAGAACTCAATATATCAAAATTCTCCTACAATCTTAAGATGGAAGACATTGAAGCCATTAGTGGCTCAGTGTTCGGATTGAACCCTGTTCCCGCAGCTGCTACTTCTAGAATAGAATTTAAGGTGACTGTGAATGTTTTTAGTTCTTTTAGGATTTTAGAGTCTGTTGTCAAAAGAAAGGATGGCTTTATCGAATACAGGTTAAGCACCAAGGTTAGTTCCGCGTGGTGGCAGCGCGCTGTTACTTCTGTCAAGTCTGGTCAGATAAAACTAGGTGGAAGTTATGATATTTAGGCTGCTGTCTGCTTTTTGAGTACATTCTTTTACTTTGTGTCGGATTGAAAATAGTAAAGCTATAAAAGGGAAGGGGAATGCAAATAACGACTAATATTTTGAGCGGTAAAACGCAGACCCATTTAAATGATTCATGCTTATTGCATGCAGATGTTTTCGGGCCCTTTTCCGTGTTGCAGAGTGCAGCTGAAAATGAAGGGTTTGATCTGCAGGTGGCTAGTGGGTTTCGTTCATATGAACGCCAATTATTGATTTGGAATGAAAAAGCGACAGGGAAAAGACCGCTGTTAGATAATTTTGGCCAACCTCTAAATATAGAAAATTTAACAGATATACAGAAAGTTTTTTCCATTTTGCGTTGGTCTGCACTCCCTGGCTGCTCCCGACACCATTGGGGTACTGATATTGATATATGGGATGCAGGTTCAGTTCCAAAAGATTACCGCCCCAGATTAATTGCCTCAGAGTATAGTTACGGAGGTCCATTTTACAAGCTAGCATCATGGTTGAGTGTTAGCTCAGAGGATTTTGGCTTTCAAATGCCTTATTCTCATGACCATGGGGGAATTGCAAGAGAGCCGTGGCACTTAAGCTATGCTCCTCTGGCAAAGAACTTTGAAGATATGATAGATATTTCATTCGTTCGCTCAATAATAGATCCTGATGCCCTTGCTTTGAGTGATACAGTAATCAATAGTCTTGATGAGATATTTCCCAGGTTCATCCTGAAGTAAAAAAGAGAAATAGCTGAAATATGATACACCATAAAAACAGCAGTAATTTTGTCAAAAATGAAGAGCTAGACGTAACGATGGACGATACGTTATGGCTCCTTATTATTAAAGAGGTCAATATATGTATTGTCGAAGAGCCGCTGCTCAGTGCTTATTTACAGAGTGCAATCTTAAATCATAAGTCTCTTGAGGATTCCATTTGTTGGATTTTAGCAGAACAGCTAAAAAGTGATGCCTTATCGGCGGATGCGCTTAGATTGCTGATTATCGAAGCATTCTCATCCGACGATATTATGCGAAAAAATATCAGAATGGATCTTGCTGCATATATCGAAAGAGATCCTGCCTGCGGCCAATATTACCTCCCTCTTTTATATTTTAAAGGGTTTCATGCCTTGCAAATCCATCGGGTTGGAAGTTGGCTTTGGAAGACAAAGAGAAGACATACTGCACTTTTCTTGCAAAACAAGGCTTCAGAAATTTTTTCTGTAGACATTCATCCCGGCGCAAAAATTGGTGGGGGGGTTATGGTTGATCATGCTACAGGCTTGGTTGTAGGAGAAACGACAGTCATAGATGATAATGTCTCCTTATTGCATGCGGTCACTCTTGGAGGAACAGGTGTTGGCTCTGAAAACCGACACCCGAAAGTTCGCACAGGAGTTATGATTGCAGCAGGGGCAAAAATATTAGGAAATATAGAGATTGGCGTAGGGGCAAAAGTAGGTGCAGGTAGTCTTGTTTTGGATTCAGTGCCGCCACATACAACAGTCGCTGGCGTGCCTTCTAAAATTGTTGGACATCCAGATGAAGACGAGCCATCGAGAGAGATGAATCAAGCAATTGATATTAATTTCAGTAGCGACCTTTGAGTAATTTTTTTGAGGATATTTGATTGCGTTATAATATATTACATAAAGAAATCTCTAATTTTTTTGGGTTATTCAGGCGACGTGCGTTAGGGGCGACCAAATATTCTTGGCAGGGCTTACGGGCATGCTACAAGTATGAGGAGGCGTTCCGTGTAGAAATTTATGCTTCTATTTTTTTAGCTCCTCTAGCATATTTTATAGCCAGCACTAAGCTGGAGTTAATAATCCTAATAGCAACCTTATTTATTGTGTTAATAGCTGAGCTACTTAATTCTGCTATAGAAAACATAGTGGACAGAGTTGGTGAGGATCACCATCATCTATCTGGTCGCTCCAAAGATCAGGGATCGGCAGCGGTCATGTTGTCAATCATCATGTGCATTATTACTTGGCTGTTAATTGGGCTCAAATAGCCTTTGGGTTATTTTCTCTTCATGTAAAAATCAGATTAAACCTCTAATCTGAAGGGCCTATAGATATTAGTCATTCTGCTTTTTTTATCTTAAAAAAATATACATAAGAGCCTTCAATCATGGACAAAGACGATTTAATATCCTTTAAACACCAGATGAATGATGTGAAGCCCCTGCAAGCAAATAGAGTTTATTTGCGCAAACAAAAAGATAAAATTCTTGGTATGGATGCACGCAGGATTTCTGCTCAGAAAGCTGCCTCTATATCAGCGCATGGCTTGGAGCCTGAGGAGTCAATTGATCAGGTTAAACCTAGGGATATTTTAAGCTACAAACAGAAAGGGTTAGACGAGAGAGTTTTTAAAAAATTATGCCAAGGCAAGCTTCCTATTGATTCAAAATTAGATCTTCATCATATGAATGTCATGCAAGCTCGACTTCAGCTTTCAACTTTTATTAGTGAGTGTGTGCTAAATCGTATGCGCGTCGCAATTGTTATTCATGGCCATGGAGAGGGCAGAGAGAGGCCAGCCCTACTGAAAAGCTATACTAATTATTGGTTGAAAAAAATAGACTTAGTATTGGCCTTCCATAGCGCACAACTTAAACATGGAGGGGTTGGGGCTACTTATTTGTTGCTAGCAAAAAGCAGGTGACAGTTTATTTTCTATTGCAAGCCATGCTTGGGCTGACATGATTGTTTTTTTTGGTCCACTGAAGTCTATACGTATACCTATAGCTTTCTCTTTAAGAGTAAAGAGTCAATTCCATTATCAGTTAGAATTTTCTTTGCCTCAGTTAGTGCTGGCAGCTCATTAAACGGACCAACAATTATGCGGTGCCAGGTTTCATTTTTGTTGGTAGTTATCTTTTCAATTACTGCATTTAGGTTAAGAAGCAGTAGTTGTGTACGCAGGGTATCTGCTTCTGTGCTTGTTTTGAACGAGCCCGCTTGAAGTAGAAAGGTATCGTTTGATTTTTTTGTTTTCCCATTGGGCATGTTTATTTTTGGAGCCTCAAGAACGATTACCTCAGCTTCCTTCAGTAGCGTGTAAAAATTAAATTGAGGTGATTTTTTCTGGTTACTCAGGATATTTGTTTCATCGCTTTCAGTAGCTGCTGGATTCATCTCATGCGTAATTTTTGGCAACTTCAGTAGTGGTGAGATCAAAATGCCGAGAAACACCCCTGCTAACAAAAAAAACCAAGGCGACCGGCTTCTGTTGCTTGTACTCTTTTTCTTGTTGCTACCTTGGGGCGATCTATTTTTTGTAGACTGCCTAGCGTAATCTTTTATCATATTTTTTCAAATTCCAATGAGGTGTTTATTATATTGCCAAGGAGTATTGCCGACTAGACTTTATTGCTTTAGCTCATATCCTGAGGGTCAACGTCCACAGACCATCGAACACGCTTAGCTATGGGAAGGCTTTCAGCCTCCAGACAGAGCTTCTCTATTAGTTTTTGAAGTTTCTGTCGATCAACGCAGTAAATACTAAGTATATGCCGAAAACGACCACTACGTCTTTCCATGATTGCAGGCAATGGCCCAAGATAGCTAATACCTGGTACTGCAGGAAGTAGAAGCTCTGCACGCTGTCTGCAGTGCCTTAAAAATTCAATTGCTACTTCGGTATCTGCGGCTTCTGATCGAATATTAGCCATATAGCTATAGGGCGGAAGCTGTGCAAGCTTCCGCTCTCTAAATATTTCCTCACTAAAGCCTTTATAGTCACTCTTTATTAAAGATGAAATAAAAGGGTGATCGCAGTAGTTACTTTGCAATATCACAGTCCCAGGCTTTTCTCCTCGACCTGAGCGCCCAGCTACCTGTGTAATAAGTTGCCCCATTTTTTCTGGTGCTCGAAAATCAGGGCTAAAAAGCCCACCATCAGCATCTAGAATTCCAACCAATGTCACATTAGGGAAATGGTGCCCTTTAGCCAGCATTTGCGTACCTATGAGCACACAAGGGTTCCCTTTATTTACCTCGGACAGTAACTCCTTCATAGCAAGCTTTCGGCGAGTAGTATCGCGGTCTACTCTTAAAATTAATGTATTTGGAAATAAGGATTTTAATGTATCTTCGCTCCGTTCGGTGCCCTGACCGATGCATTCAAGGTGTGAGCTTTTACAGAAAGGACATTTCGAAGGTGTAGAGTCAATATGCTCACAATGATGACATACCAGCCGGCTAGGTGTTCGATGAACAGTCAGTCTTGCTTCACAATTAGGGCAGTTAGAAACCCATCCGCACTCTTGACAGGATAAAGTCGGCGCGAAACCTCGACGATTTAGAAAAATTAATACTTGATTTCCTTCAGATAAGGTCTGGCCTATGGCTTCAATCAGTTCCTTGGAATATCCATTGGTTAGAACAGATGCTCTAATATCCACTGGCCTCCAGCGAGGAGGGGAAGCATTTCCTGGCCTGCAAGATAGAATCAATTTTTGATATCGATTTTGTTCGCAGTTATATAGAGATTCAAGAGATGGAGTTGCAGAACCTAAAATCAGAGGAATGGATTCTTTTTGCGCGCGAATAACAGCTAAATCTCTTGCTGAGTATCGATAGCCCTCTTGTTGTTTGTAGGAGCCATCATGCTCTTCATCTATAATTAATAGTCCTGGAGACTTTAATGGCGTAAATATTGCTGATCTTGTGCCTAGGACAATACATGCTCGACCAATACGTGCTGCATTCCATGCAAGAGCTTTTTCCTTATCCGTTAGGCCAGAGTGTAAAACAGCAATAGGGCAGTTAAAACGTTGCTTGAAACGACTGAATGTTTGTGGGGTAAGGCTGATTTCAGGTACAAGAATTAATGCCTGCTTTCCGTTACGAACTACTTTTTCAATCGCCTGAAGGTAGACCTCGGTTTTTCCACTACCTGTCTCCCCGAACAACAAGTAGGACTTAAAGCTACTAAAATTAATACTTTTTAGTGCTTCTTTTTGCTCTGGATAAAGATCAAGTGGTTGTTCGTTTAAAAGATTCTCCATGCTATAGGTTGGATGCTTCTCTGCTGGAGCAACATCTAGCTCGATTAAACTTTTTTCCTTCAGTTGTCTCAAAATAGAGGATGAGATTTTAAGTCGCCCAACATCATGTTTATTTATCGTCAGTTCGCGCTTAATTAAAGAGAATATTTCTTGCTGCTTTGGAGTTTTTTTTAGATTTTCGGGAGTCAGTTCCCCCCCTTTTTTTGTTAGACGCCAACGTTGTATTTTTTCGTTGGGTAAATCTTTCCCTTTTCGTAGCAGGCTAGGTAATGAGCGGAAAAGTCCGTCTCCTATAGGGTGCTGATAGTACTTGGTTGCCCAAATATATATTTTGAAGAGGTATTCCGGAATTAAAGGCTCTATATCGATTATCTCTGCAATGGGCTTCAGGCGGGACAGAGGCAGAGAGCTGTCTTTGCTTCTCGCTACAATAATACCAACAATTTTTCTGTGCCCAAATGGTACTATGACCCTAATTCCAGGCTGAAGAATTCTATACTCAGAAGCTTTATGTGACGTCTCCGGAGAAAGATAATCAAACAGTCGTCTTAAAGGCGAAGATATAGCTACGTGATAGATTATTTGTTTTTTATCAGTATTCATCGTTTGTCATTGTTCGGTATTTTCTTTAAAACCTTGAATGCGTATTGTTTTCTGGTAGTATGCCCGCTCAGTCAGAAAGAGACATATGGTGCTCAACAGTATGATGATTGGGTGGCGGTATGCAAGACATAGAGGCAATCAAAACATGAAAAAAGAAATTCATCCAAATTATGCAAATATGACAGCAACATGCAGCTGTGGAAATGTTGTGACCGTAGGTTCAACAAAGCCTGACGCCATCCATCTTGATGTGTGTTCTTCATGCCATCCATTTTATACTGGGAAGCAAAAAACTGCAGATACAGGCGGACGTATTGACCGCTTCAATAAGCGCTTTGCTGGACGCTCTGTTAAGAAGTAATAATGATTTGATCTTGTCATACAAGATAATAAGTTTGGGCTCTGAATTAAATTTTTGAGCCCTTTTTTTATGGGCTAGCCATTATATTATTTAAGACAAAAATGAAGAGTCTATAGCGCCATTTTATTTCTGCAGCTAGTTTTTCATGTTGCTTCTTTTCACAGAATGCCAGAAACTGATAGTGCGCATATCTAACGAGGAGAGGCTTGATGCTATTAAATGACTATTATTCACAAGAAAATCACGGCCCGTACTCTCTTTTTGATCTTGGTGATTTTAAGCTAGAAAGTGGTGGGTCGATAAAAAATTGTCAGCTTGCCTACACTACTTTTGGTCAATTAAATCCTCAAAAGGATAACGCGATCCTTTTGACTACTTGGTATTCAGGCACTAGCAAGATTATGGAGCAGGTTTATGTAGGAGATGATCATGCAATCAATCCAAGCAAATACTTTGTAGTCATAGTCAATCAAATTGGTAATGGTCTATCTACATCTCCTCATAATACTCCAGCCCCGTTCGGAGGGGCATTGTTTCCAAAAGTCCAAATAGGAGATGATGTTCGTGCTCAGCATAGGCTTATTACTGAACTCTTTGGGCTTAATTATTTGGCTCTTGTCGTTGGCGGTTCTATGGGGGCCCAGCAAACTTGGGAGTGGGCCGTCCGTTATCCTAAAATGGTTAAAAGAGCCGCTCCTATTGCTGGAACTGCTAAAAATACCCCGCACGATTTTCTGTTTACAAAAACTCTAAATGAAGCAATTGAATCGGATCCAGCCTGGAAGAACGGCTCCTATGAAGATCCTAAGGCAGTACATGACGGTTTGCGACGCCATGCTGACTTGTGGTCTGTAATGGGCTATAGCACTGAGATGTTTAAAAAAGAATTATGGCGAGATATTGGATTCTCATCCTCTAAGGAATTCTGTGAGGGTTTCACGCAAGCTTACTTTTCACCTATGGATCCTAATAATTTGTTGTGTTTGGCATCGAAATGGCAGTACGGAGATGTAAGTAAAGCAACAGGCGGAAATCTTAAAAAAGCGTTAATGAAAATAACTGCTAAAATGTTTGTAATGCCAATTAATACAGATATGTTTTTCCCTCCGATAGACTGCGCAGATAATCAAAAAATGGTATCAGGTAGCGAGCTTAGGTTAATTAAGACTGACTGGGGCCACCTTGGGTTATTTGGCATGGATCCTAAATGTATCGAGCAAATTGATCATCATCTGAAAGAATTGCTAGCAATTACTGTTTAGTATAAAACCATTATATCTTTCTAAAATATTGATTTAAAAATATATTACTGTTTAAGAGAAGTATGTGGCTGTCAAATAAATCCTTGTAATTTATAAGGGAAAAACAACCGTCTGATTATTTATATCAAATACCTAAGATTTTATTAAAGGCGGTCTTCTTGGCTGAAGATTAAGGCCGACTCCATGTCTGTTTGTTTTTTTTGTGTCTAAGGCAGCTTTCTGGGCGCTGGGTTTTTTGGGTTTTTTGGGTTTTTTGGGTTTTTTTGATTTGATAGTTAGCGCTGATTCGGGAAGATTGTGGCTTGGTTCAAAGCCATCAACCACTCTTCTTGGCAGCAGTCTTTTTATCAGGCTTTCAATCTCACATAGTTTTTTAAACTCATCCGCACTTACCAGAGATGTTGCTTGCCCCTTCAGCCCGGCTCTTCCAGTGCGACCAATTCTATGGATATAGTTTTCTGGAATGTGAGGCAGGTCGAAATTAACTACTTGTTGAAGTTGGTCGATATCCAATCCCCTTGCAGCTACATCTGTCGCTATAAGAATTTTTATGGTGCCATTTTTAAAGTCAGCTAAAGTTTGCTCTCTTAAAGTTTGACTTTTATCTCCGTGCAGCGCGGCAGTTTTTAGCCCCTTAGCGTTAAGAAATGAGGAGAGTTTGTCTGCGCCTTTTTTGGTTTTAGTAAAAACGAGTACTTGCGTCCACTTGTGCAGAGAAATTAGCTTCATTAATAGTGAAGGTTTGAGTTTCTTATCTACTGGAAAAACCGACTCCTTGATAGTAGCTGCTGTCATATTCTTTTCGGAAGATGATATCTCAGTAGGGTTTTTAAATAACCGAGCCGAAAGATTAAGTATGCTTTCAGAAAATGTAGCTGAAAACATTAAATTCTGTCGATTCTTTGGTAGTAATGACAAAATCTTACAGATGTTATCCGTAAAGCCAAGGTCTAGCATGCGATCTGCTTCATCCAATACTAATATTTCTAACTGAGGAAATTTGACTGCATTCTTGCTGCATAAATCTATAAGTCGTCCTGGAGTTGCTATTAAAATATCTGCCCCCTTACGAAGAGACATCATTTGAGGATTTATTTTTACCCCTCCATAAACTACGATTATCCTTATGGGTAAAAATTTTCCATATTGATGGGCGTTTTCTTCAATCTGAATCGCTAGCTCTCGAGTGGGAACTAGTATGAGAGATCTTGCTTGGTTAGATTTTGCTTTGGTGCCTTTTGATAGCAACTGAAGCATTGGAAGTAAAAAGCTCGCTGTTTTCCCTGTTCCAGTTTGTGCGGCAGCTACAATGTCTTTTCCCTGAAAAACTAGCGGAATTGCCTTAGTTTGAATTGGAGTTGGTGTGAGATATTGTTTTTCTTCTAAAGCTTTCATTATCTCTTTTGATAGCCCAAGGTTATCAAAACTCATGATATACAATCGTGCAGTGCTGGATTTTCTTTTAGCGAGCATTTATAGGTATGCAAATTTTTAGCTTTGTTTTATTAACAGGTTTAAGTAAAAAATTTATTATACATGCACGAATAGATATATGCTTTCACCATAAGATATCAATAGCAGAAAGGTTATGATATCTGTGAGTTAAAGTATAATTACTTAAGTAGGAAATGGAGAATATTAATGAAAATCATATCGCATTACTTTAGCTTTTTTTTGTTGTGCCTATGTATTCCTGTCTCTTATAGCGCGTCCATTGAAGAGGCTTACGATATTATCAGGAATGGCGATCCCAAGGCTGGATATGAAATGCTTCAACTCTTTGCAGTAGCTGACGCAGATCCTAGGGCTTATTACGGTATTGCGCATCTTCGCAAGGAAGGTTGGGGAGTAGATAAGAATGCCGTAATAGCTATTGAATATTATAAAAAAGCTGCAGCATTTGGTCATCTAAGAGCAATGTTTGACCTTGGAACATTTTACCAAAACGGGCATATGGTTCAACAAAATTATCCTGAGGCCATAAAATGGTATGAGTCAGCTGCCAATGAGGGCTATGCCGCAGCAATGTATGGTCTAGGGGGATTATATTTTAATGGGCTTGGTGTGAAAAAGGACCCAGATATCGGGACAATTTGGTTTACTAAGGCCGCAAAGACTGGCTTTGCTCCAGCTATCCAGTTTCTTGATCAGGTAAATAATCTCGGCATGTCTTCAGAAGACTAAGGTTCATGTATAGAAGTAATGCTACTGATGAGATATTATTAATGGGTAGTTTTTATAGTTAACTATATAACTTGGCTCTAGTAATAAAATATGCGCCTGATTAAGTAAATGGCGCTAAGGGGAGAGTGTTGATGTTAAAGCTTGGTATACCTAAGGAAATTTTTAAAGATGAAAGAAGAGTGGCGGCAACTCCCGCTTCTGTCGTCAAGTTAATTAAACTTGGTTACGAAGTTGTTGTTGAGTCATCTGCAGGCATGTCGGCTCATTATGATGACCAAGCTTATATCACTGCAGGGGCATCAGTTTCAAAAGAAACCAGGTTGCTTTGGGAGCAGGCTGACATTATTTTAAAAGTACGAGCTCCTATGATGAATGAAAGCCTTGGAGTTCATGAGACAAGCCTAATGAAACAGGGCGCTTGTATTGCTAGTTACATCTGGCCCGCTGAAAACTCAGAGCTGCTTGAGCAGCTTTCTTTAAAGCAGGCTACAGTTTTTGCTATTGATAGCCTCCCTCGTATAAGTCGCGCACAAAAAATGGATGCTTTGAGTGCAATGGCTAATATTTCAGGCTACCGTGCAGTTATTGAGGCTGCTAATTATTTTGGCCGTTTTTTCACTGGGCAGGTTACTGCTGCGGGCAAGGTTCCTCCAGCAAAAATTATGGTAATTGGCGCTGGTGTAGCTGGATTGGCTGCCGTAGGAACAGCCAATAGTATGGGCGCTATTGTGCGAGCATTTGATACCCGGCTAGAGGTGAAAGAGCAGGTTGAGAGTATGGGTGCTCAGTTTTTAGAGCTAGATTTCTCAGATGAAGATGGCGGGGGAGGCGGAGGTTACGCTAAACAAATGAGTGATGAGTTCATCGCCGCTGAAATGACACTGTTTGCTGAACAGGCTAAAGAAGTAGATATTATTATTACTACTGCGCTTATCCCAGGAAGACCTGCTCCCAAGTTAATCACAGCTGAAATGGTTGAGTCTATGAAACCAGGGAGCGTGATTGTTGATTTGGCATCAGAGCGTGGTGGTAATTGCGAGCTTACACAACCAGGGGAAGTGATAGAAAAACATGGAGTCACGCTCATTGGATACACTGACATGCCAAGCCGTATGGCAAAAGTTTCTAGTGATTTGTACTCAAGTAATCTAGTTCATTTGCTATCTGATATGACTCCGGATAAGGACGGACAGCTACATGTGGATATGGAAGATGTTGTAATTCGCGGTGTTACTGTTGTGAAGGACAGAAAGGTAACTTGGCCGCCACCCAAAATTGAAGTTTCTATGACCCCGGCATCAAAAGTCAAGAAAGAGGTAGAGGATTTAGTAGTAAAAGAGCCTTCCTTTGTAAGCAAGTGGCTTGGCAAGGGCGTGATGTTAGTTTTGACCTTAGCTTTACTGATTGGGGTTGGTGGTTATGCACCTGAGAGTTTTCTGAGTCACTTTACAGTCTTTGTCTTGGCATGCTTTATCGGTTATCAGGTTGTTTGGAATGTCACAGCATCACTGCATACGCCCTTGATGAGTGTGACCAATGCAATAAGCGGTATTATTGTTATCGGAGCAATTCTTCATTTGGTCGATGCTGGGAATAATGGCACTGTGGGAATTATGTCTTTTGTTGCAGTTTTAATTGCAACTATCAATATAGCTGGTGGTTTCAGAGTGACCCATCGCATGCTTAAAATGTTTAGTAAATAGGAGGCGCATACTTATGGGCATGGGATTTGTTAGTGTGGCTTATGTTTTAGCTAGCGTATTATTTATTCTCAGTTTGGGCGGCTTGAGTCATCAAGAGTCGGCTCGGCGAGGTAATTATTTTGGAATAGCAGGAATAATTATTGCTGTTGGGGCGACCATTGCAAGCGTCGATATTGGCATTGCTGGAATCTCAACCATTGTCTTAGCGCTAGTTATTGGTTCTGTTGCGGGATTATTTCTTGCCAATAAAGTAGAAATGACTCAGATGCCTCAATTGGTAGCCCTGTTGCATAGTTTTGTTGGTCTTGCAGCAGTTTTGGTAGGTTTTTCGGGTCACCTTGATCCGTTGGTCGATATTGCTCAGATAACACAGGCTGAGCATAGTATTAAAATGGGAGAGATATTTCTAGGTATATTTATTGGCGCTATTACCTTTACGGGATCGCTGGTTGCTTGTGGAAAGCTTCAAGGGTTGGTATCTAGTGCCGCTTTGACTCTTCCAGGAAGACATGTAATGAATCTTATAGCGTTAGGTTTAGTAGTCGCCTTGGGCGTATGGTTCTTTCAGGCAGAAAGCCAAATGGACAGCTTGCTAGCCCTTGTTATTATGAGTTGTGTGGCCTCTATATTGGGGGTTCACCTTATCTTAGCTATCGGTGGCGCTGATATGCCGGTAGTAGTTTCTATGCTAAATAGCTACTCTGGCTGGGCTGCTGCATCTATCGGGTTTATGTTGGGTAACGACTTATTAATTGTTACTGGAGCCCTGGTTGGCAGCAGTGGGGCGATTCTTAGTTATATTATGTGCCGCGCAATGAATCGCTCTTTTGTTAGTGTCATTTTGGGTGGCTTTGGTCAAACATCTGGAGGCTCTGGTAGCGCTGTCGATAATAGCGATATGGCTGTTCAAGAGTCCTCTATAGATGAGGTGTGTGAGGAGCTAGCATCTGCTCAGTCTGTAATTATTGTGCCTGGTTACGGAATGGCTGTTGCTCAAGCTCAAAGTGCAGTAGGTGAAATTACCAAACTTCTCCGTGATAGAGGGACAGTAGTGCGTTTTGGCATACATCCTGTGGCAGGACGCTTGCCGGGACATATGAATGTTTTATTAGCGGAAGCCAAAGTTCCATACGATATTGTTTTGGAAATGGATGAGTTGAATGATGATTTTCCCAGCACTGATGTAGTTTTAGTGATTGGCGCCAATGATACAGTCAATCCCTCTGCTATGGATGACCCAAATAGCCCTATTGCTGGCATGCCAGTTCTAGAAGTTTGGAAGGCTAGTCAGGTTGTAATACTGAAGCGTGGCATGGCTTCAGGTTACGCTGGTGTTGATAATCCTCTTTTCTTTAAAGATAACTCGCGAATGCTATTCGGTGATGCTAAAGCCAGTGTTGACAAGCTCCTTGGAGGATTGAGGTCTCTTTGATGCTTTAAAAAAATCACTTGTTCTCTTCAAGTTCCATGAAATATAGCGCTTCATCTATTTTTCTGGGGAGGTATGGTTTTAGTTAAAAAAACCCTAGAATATGTGAAGGTGAAAAGTGAATCAAATTAACCCGAAAAAACTGCTAAACAGTAAATGGACAGCTGTTAATCCATTAAACAAAGAAAAGCACTTTATCGTGACAAAAATTGAGATTGATGAGCAAGACACGGTAATTTCTTGTGTGATTGAGTCAGTCATGTCAAATCGTATCAGCTCTATTTGCTGGAAAACCCTGAAAGATCAACATTTTTGGGTGCATGGCTGGATATGAAAACAATCCTTGTAAATGATAAAATGCAAACTAACTACTCATATAAGTTGGTTGCTCCTGCGGGAAAAAATTTTAGTCCTATATTTTTACCAGAACTTACTCCAAAAGAGATGTTAGCTTTAGGTGTATTTGGTGGAAAATATATGAACGATTGTAAAGGTGAGTTTCCTGATGAATGGTTTGTTGATGCAAAACTTAGCCCTATTAAAAAGAATGTTAACTTAAATTATTACTCTGTGGATGCGTCTCAACCACTAAGTGAGTGGAATAAAAAGGGATGGGTTCACCCTCAAGACCCGCGAGGTTGGTTTCAGTGGTATTGTCGATATTATTTAGGCAGAAGAACAGATGATGAAGATCTGCGACAAATTAAGAGATGGAGGGCTTTTAGTCGTCACGCAGGGGCCGTAAAAAAATTCTGTGAGCCCTATGACTTTAGTTGCAGAAAAAAGCAAAGACAGGCTTTGCTGCACTGGTCTTATGATTCCAGAAATATGTAAAAGCACTGGGTTTTCAATAGATCAAACTACAAGAAGAGCTTCATTTCTTTTTCAATAAAACTCCAGACCCATCTTTTTTCCTCGAAGAAGATTGCATCTTTTTCGGGAAATTCATGGAGGCGCGCTTAGTTTTTGCTGCCTTAGGTTTATTTTTTGTTTTATTAGCCTTCTTTTCTAGCTTTTTTTTCTTGGTTCCAGCTATTTTCCCGGAATTTTTAATATTTTTTGGCCCTCCATAGGAGGCCTTTAGTTCCTTTATCTCCCTTTTCTCAAAGCGAATTTTCAGGTAGCGTTCTATGCTAGACATTTGATTCCAGTCGACAGCTTCAATCAGGGTGACGGCTTTACCTTTTGTACCGGCCCGACCTGTTCGCCCGATACGATGTATATGCTCATCACCAGATAATGCGACATTAAAATTTATTACTAGCTCTACGTGATTGATGTCTAGTCCGCGAGCTGCTAGATCAGTGGCAACTAATATTTCTACGCTACCTTGACGGAATTTGTTCATGATTTGCTTGCGGTCGCTTTGAGGTATTTCTCCATGGATGCACGCAGATCGATATTTTTTGTATCTTAATAAGTTGCTAAGCTCCTGGCATTGGACCCTTGTCTTGCAGAAAATAAAAACTTTTTGCGCTTTTTCCTCATCGATCAAAGCCCCAATTAACGCTTCTTTATGTTTTTTGTTATCACATAAAATTATCTGTTGGACAATTTGAGGGGGGTGCTGTCGTGATGGATTAACTTCTATATATTTTGGGTCTGTAAATGTTGATTTTATTCGCCCAAGCTCTTTATGATGAAGGGTTGCTGAAAATAATAAATTCTGTCTATTGTTGTTACAGCTCGTCGCAATAGTATGCATATCAATAGCAAAACCCATATCAAGCATGCGGTCTGCCTCATCAAGAACCAGAACCTCTAGATCGTTAAAATCAGGTGTACCTCTTTCGATGTGCTCCACAAGTCGACCAGGCGTGGCTATGATAATCTCAGGGTTTTTCCTGAGAGTTGCTATTTGGTGTTTGAATGCCTCGCCTCCAATAATGAGACCGCACTTGATATGGGTGAAAGATGATAATCGCTCTAGGTAATCTTTTGTTTGTAGTGCTAGCTCTCGTGTAGGAAGCAAAATAAGCCCTCGAGTGCTAGATTTTGGGGCATCTTTGGTTAATATATTTTGCAATATAGGTAAAAGAAAAGCTGCAGTTTTCCCACTCCCTGTTTGCGCAGAAACCATTAGGTCTTTACCCTCTAATATTAGAGGGATTGCTTGCCTTTGAACGTCTGTTGCCTCAACTAAGTTCATTTTTTCTAAAGCTTTAAGGAGTTGCTTATGTAGTAGTAAAGATTGAAAAAGAGCCAATGAATTCATCCTGATCGAGTGATATAACTTACGGTTAAAGTAAAATAACTAATCATTTTTTATGTGATAGCTGACTATTTTTTTCTGCGATTCGCGAATATAGAAATTGTTTGAAGTGCGTATTTCTTTGAAGAGGCTATCTTGTCAATCAGCCCATCCCCCATGACTAGCAAGCAAGGAGTCAAAACAAGGGTCAGAAGTGTGGCAAATGTAAGCCCGCCTGCAATTGCACTTGCTAGCTGTGTCCACCATTGCGTAGAAGGCGCCCCAAAACTAATATTGCGGCTAACAAAGTCTATGTTCATAGCTAATACCATAGGCATCAGTCCAAGAACAGTAGTAAAAGCAGTCAAAAATACAGGGCGAAGTCTTCTTCGGCCAGTTTCAAGGGCAGCGTCGATAGAATTCAATCCTTTTTTACGCATGCGATTAAAGGTGTCTATCAATACAATGTTGTTATTTACTACAATGCCGCCCAGCGCAATAATGCCTAATCCAACCATAACTATTCCAAAAGGTTGCGCCGTTATTAAAAGCCCTAATAGCACCCCTGTAGTAGAAAAGACAATAGCAGATAGCACTAATAGTGCCTGATAGATCGAATTGAATTGAGTGATCAAAACTAAAGCCATAAACATTAATGCAGTTAAGAAGGCACCAAGAAGAAACTTCATGGCCTCGCGCTTTTCTTTATCCTCCCCTTTAAAATTGATGTATACCTGAGGGTCAGGATCTGCAGCCTTAATAATTTTTACGAGTCCCTTGAGTTGCGTATCTGGGAGAACATTTTCCGTTACGTTGGCCTTTAATGTAATAGTTCGACGCCCATTAACCCTTGTTATGGAGCCGCTTTTTTGGGCAGGCTTTATGGTTACAAAATTTCTAATGGGTATCATTCCAGTTGCAGTGGAAATACGCAACTCGTCTAACTGGCTCAAATGTCGGTTATTTATAGGGAACCTTACCATGACATCCACCTCATCATCGTTATCATCTGGGCGATAATCTGTCACTTTTATACCTGATGTTATCATTTTTATTGATTGGCCAAGCATTGCTATATCCGCCCCATAACGAGCAGCTAATGCCCTATCAACTTGAATCTGCCATTCAATTCCTGGTAAGGGTAAGTTATCTTCAATGTCTATATAGCCGCCTTGAGATACCATGAGTTCACGAATTTTAAGCACAGCAGGTTCGACTCTAGAAAAATCGTAAGAGCTAAATTCAAGATGTATTGGCTTTCCTGAAGATGGACCGTCTTTAGATTTACGGAACTCAAGTTTAATTCCTGGAATATCCGAAGTCAGCCCTCGCATTTCATTAAAAATTTCTACAGCGGGTCTTCTTATATTCCAGTCGAGAAATTCTAGTTGAATAATACCAATGACATCTGCTGCAGTATTTTTTCTGCTTTCTTTGTTGAATGATCGTGCATATATTGATTTAAGTTCTTGCATGCCCTCTATTCGACTCTCTACAGTTCTAACGATTTGATCTTTTTCATATATTGAGAGATCGCCTCGAGCCTGAATTTGAATTAAGCCAAACTCGGGCTCAATACTAGGAAAGAACTCAAGACCCTTACTGAAGAATCCGTATAAAATAAAAACACTTGCCATCGTTGCGATAGAGACTCCTAAAGTTTTCCCTGGCGTTAGCAGCAATTTCCGCAGCAGCTGGATGTATTTTTCTGTGAGGGGTCCGCTCACCACCTCATTTGAGACATTATTATTTCTATTGAGAGCTGCTCCTAAGACAGGAATGAAAATTAAAGCCATAGACAATGATGCAACTAAAGCAATAATTACTGTGATAGGGAGAAACTTCATGAACTCTCCAACCATACCAGGCCAAACAAGTAGGGGCGTAAAGACTGCTAGGGTTGTAATTGCAGAGGTAGTTATTGGCCAAGCCATTCGTTTAGCCGCAGAAAGGTAGGCTTCTCGCGGCACCATTCCTTCTTGCATGCGTCTGTCGGCCAATTCAACCACAATAATAGCGCCATCAACCAGCATGCCAACTACAAGAATAAGGCTAAATAAAACTACAATGTTAAGGGTGTAGTCGAGTGTGTTTAAAACAAGTATTGCTGCAAGAAAAGAACCTGGTATTGCAAGGCCAACAAGAAAAGCAGAACGTAATCCTAAGGCAGCAATAATGACAATAATGACTAGAATTATTGCTGACAGTATATTATTTTGAAGATCATTCAGCATACGTCTTATCTTGGTTGACTTATCCTGCATGTACTGTATTTCTAGCGAAGCGGGCAACAAAAGACGTTCAGATTCAACAAGCCCTCTGACATCATTTATTGTTTCAATGATATTGGCCCCAACTCTTTTTTTAACCTCTAGCGTTACAGCGCTCTGTCCTCCAACTCGAGCAAAGCTCTCTGGATCCTTGTAACTTCTTCGCACGCTTGCAACTTGGCCAAATGTAACAACACGGCTACCATTTACTTTAACAGGCAAGTTTAATGCATCGTCTAAATTTTCAATAACACCTGGAACCTTAAGTACCAGTCTGCCAGCTCCAGAGTCTAGCGCCCCGGCTGCAACTAGAAGATTATTGTTTCGGATAAAAGAAAAGAGCTCCTCATACTTAACTTGGTATGTTTCCATAACGGCTGGATCTACTAAAATTTCAAGCATTGCTTCGCGGTCGCCTCCAATGCTGGCTTCCAGGACTCCTGGTAATGATTCGATGCGATCTTGTAAAGATCGAGCGATACCCACCAAAGTAGCTTCAGGTACGGGGCCAGATAAAGAGATAGTTAGCACAGGGAACAAAGCTACATTTACTTCTATGACATTTGGTTCATCTGTATCTACTGGGAGCTTAGTTTTTGCTGAGTCAACTTTTTCTCTGACATCTGATTTAGCTTTTTTGTTATCAAAACCTGCGTTGAATTCGAGTTGTACTGAGGCATAACCTTCTCCAGAAGTACTTCTCATTTCCTTTAACCCAGTTATAGATTGGAGTTGTTTCTCCATAGGCTTGACGAGTAATCGTTCGGCATCTTCTGGTGAGATTCCTTCATGCCTCATAGATACATAGATGAATGGAATGGCGATATCTGGTTCAGCTTCTTTTGGTATGTTTTGGTAGGCAGTGGCACCAAAAATTAAGACAAAAAGTAATCCAAGAAGGACAGTTCTGCTTCGCGAGAATGCGAGATCAATGATTTTCATTAAAGTAACAAGCTCAAGATGAGGGAGTCTCTTTCACGGACTCCCCTTCATTAACAAACCCATGCCCCTGTGTGATAATTCGCATCTTGTTAGGTAGACCAGTTACCCAAACCCCTTTTTTTTCTGTACGTAAAATCTGGATAGAGTGAAAGCCAACTAACCCTTTGTCGGTAACTGACTTCACGCCTATGTTGCCTTCGATATCTAAGGAAAGAGCTGCTGGAGATATGAAATGCGCGTTTTTATAGCCAGTAGTGATGTGAATTTTAGCGCTACCACCAGATTTGATGGCGTTGTCATGATTACCTAGTTGAGTTTCTACTTTAAAGCTATGTGTTTTATCGTCACCAGAGCTAGCAATATAAGTGATCCGACCCTCGGCCATCTTCCCATCCAGCAAGTAAATTTCTACTTTTTGCCCAATAAGTAGTTTTCCAGCACTTTGCTGTGAAACATACCCTACAGCCCTTACTGCTGATTTGTCTAAAATGAGAGCAAGATCATCCCCTTTTTCGACATGACTCCCGACTTCTACGAAGCGGTCTTCTATCACCCCGCTAAATGGAGTTTTGATTAAGATAGTGCCTCGCTCCGTCGCCAAGTTACTAAGTTCTAGCTCAGTACTTTTCAGCTCGTTTATAGCTATTTTAAGGTTTTCCTCAAGAGAAGAATCATTGGATGTCAGCACCTCCAGCTGAGACACCTTTAGTTGATCGCCCTTTAATTTTGCTTTGGCACTGAAAAACTGAGCAGACCGATCAGCTGTCGCTAACCTAAAGAGTGTATCACCATCATTAACATATGAGCCCTTTTCCCCAATAATTTCTAGTATGTGGGCGGTGGTATGGGACCTGATTTTTATTTTTCTTAGCGGCTCTATTTCGCCTTGTATGATAACTTTATCTGCAATCTCTTTTGAAGCGCTCTCTGTAGTTTCCACAGTCATTTTTTTCTTTAAGTCTAATGTATTCGACTTACTGTGGTCCTCCACGCCAGAGAAAATTCCACTAAGCATCCAAAGGATAACTATTGAGCTTAAAATTAGTGGAAAGCGTATCGATTTTTTCATAATCATTTTAATTTGTCATTATGTGATCTGATCAGAGCCAACTCCTTATGAATGCTTATAAGTTGGCTTATCGGGACAATGGTGATGTATATTGAGCGTACCTTAATGCTTAAGCAAGCAGTCAGGGTTGGTTTATTTGTCCATGATAGTATGGCTTAGCCTGTAATAAAATAACTATTTATTGTAGCAAGAACGCATAAGGTAGATATTATTCAATAATAATTTTTTATTTGGCTATAATTAAGGGAATGTTAATAACTGATTACTGGGGCCCCATAATGCTTTTTCGAACTAGAAAAATGATCAGTGCTAGAGACTTAAATTCAAATGGAACACTGTTTGGTGGTCGAGTTCTGGCGTGGATTGATGAAGAGGCGTTTATATTTGCGACCTGCCAGATTGGCTCTGAAAAATTAGTTACCAAGTTAATTTCTAAGGTTGAGTTTATTTCTACTGCTAGAATTGGGGATATTATAGAAATAGGCACCGAGCTGATAGCGCTTGGGACCACGTCTTTAACTTTATCCTGTGTTGTGAGAAATAAAAAGACAACAAAAGTTATCACCCAAGTTTCTGAGTTAATTTTCGTTCATGTTGATGAAGATGGTACCCCGAAACCCCATGGGGTAAAGGAGCCTATTGACGATGTCGTAGCTTCCGGTAGTAGCATCAAGTAAAGTTTTCTTTGCATGCACAGAAGTAAAAAAAGTGAAAAAACATGAAGGATAACAAATCTTTATATATTTTTGATGGGCATCCCCGCAAAGAAGAAATCCTTTTTTTAGCTACAAAAGACATAGACCTTGAGTCTTTATTTTTAAAGTATCCAAATTTTAAGCCATTCAAAAGAAAGAAGGGTTTTGAGGGGCTAGTCCAGCTAATCACAGAGCAGCAGTTATCAGTAGCTTCGGCTAAAGCAATATTTGGTAGGCTAAAAAAAAGACTCTTAGTGTTTGGCCCTGAAGAATTTTTAAAGGTAGACGGCCTTACACTGCAATCCACTGGCCTAAGTAGACCTAAAATTAACTATTGTAGAATTCTAGCCAAAAGTATCATTTCGGGAGAGACCTCTTTTCATTTAATTCATAAAATGGATGATGAAAGCCTAAAAAAAGCCTTATGTAAAATAAAAGGTATCGGTGAATGGACGGCTGAATGTTATATGCTGGCATCTTTGCAGAGAAGAGATATTTGGCCCGCCAAAGATCTGGGTCTTCAGGTTGCTGTGCAAGGAATAAAAAACCTTCAGGACAGGCCTAGCGAAGAAGAAATGATTGAGATCGCATCCAGCTGGAAACCCTATAGGTCGATTGTAGCAAGCTTATTATGGGCATCTTACGACTAATTTAATGAAGTACTTACGTATCTTATTGTCGCTTTACAAAGGGGGGGTGTATATATGGAGAATATTTTCTCCTACGGAACATTGCAGCAGAATAATGTTCAGCGAGCAATATTTGGTCGTATTCTCAGCGGCCATAAGGACACTCTTGAAGGTTTCGGTATAAAAAAATTAGAGATACAGGATGAATTTGTTGTTATGGCTAGCAACAGTGCATTGCACCCCATTATTTTTTTTACTGGCAAGGAAGACCATAGGATAAATGGAACTCTCTTTAAGTTAACCCAGGCAGAATTTTTAAAAATAGATAGCTACGAAGTAGGGGATTATAAAAGAATAAAAGTAGTTTTGAAGTCGGGAATAAAAAGCTGGGTTTACGTTGAAAAATAATAATTTTACAAGGAAATCCAGTTATGCTGGATAATTTTGAGAGAATGCCATGACATTATGAGCCCAAAGATTTCTAGCATGGTTTCTTTTTTGTCAGAATGCTTAAAAAAACTTTTTATACCAAGGGGGTTTTTTTTGCTTTATTTTTTTAATAGTATTTAATACTTTTTTTGCCCCTGTATGCCCTTTGTACCCTGCTGCCCTATACCACATGACTGCTTCGTGATAAAAGTCATCCCCTCGGCAAGCATACATGGCACCCAAATTAAAATATGAATCAGCACTTTTTAGGGTTGCTGCTTGCTTGTACAGCTCGAATTCCTTTTCGCTTAAGTGCACCACTTAACTCCTACTGTTCTTTTTAAGTCCATGTTTTTTTAGACAGGCTTTTTTGATTGTCTTTGCAGAGTAAGAGGTTGGGGCCAGTCTTGCTTTTTTATCACACGACTTACGTGCTTCTCGCTCTATATCGATCTTTTTTATCGACTTTTGATTATGATCATTCGTTTCATAAGAGCTAGCATAAATATATGAGGCTGGCCCTAAAAGAAAAGTAAGACAGATTATGTATAGTGTTTTCATAGTCACCCTTATTTTTTATTTGTACAGCTATACCTTAGTCTTGGCTGAAGACTACCATTCATGCCGATACTATTGAGGCAAAATATATCAATAGAATTGCATAATATATTCCTAAATCAGCAGTTTATTTTACGATATTTGATTTGGATACAACATCAACCAATACAGCGATTACTAGGTTTAAAAGCACTACAGCAGTTATAAAAACAAATGAAATAAAATATATAAATGCCCAGGAATGTAGTGCTTGCATCGGCAGCATTACTGTTTCCCAGCTTGACAGAGTCATTACTTGCACCAATGTTAGCAACGAGACTCCCAGGTCTGCCCATCTTGCCGGATCATCTCCAGAAAACAGCATAGATCCAATTGCTGCATAAATGTATAAAATTATAAATAAAATCAACATTACATAGCCGCATCTTGCTAATGATTGCAGCAATGCTTCAACTAAGGCTTTTAGTTCTGGGACAACAGATATTATTCTCAATATTCTGAATATTCTTAGCAACCTTAATATGAGAACAGATGATCCAGCCACAGGAATCAAAGAGGCAAGAACTATAACTGAATCAAAAAGGTTCCATCCATCCTTAAGGAATAGTGATTTTTTATTCTCCCCTAAAAATCTTATTAAAAGCTCGATTACAAAAAAAATAGTCACGAAATAGTCTAAATAAACGAGTATATTTATGTAGTTGTTGCTTGCTTCGTATGTTTGAAATCCTACTAAAAGAGAAGACAGTAAAATTATAGAAATTACGACGCCCTGAAATTTTCGGTTATCTTTTATCTCGCTGAAGTTAAAAACCATTTTCGTATGTTCCATTTTGGGGTTCTGCTGCCTTATAGGACTTGTTACATCATAGCCCAGGACATTAAATGTATCTTGAGAGACGGGCTCTCTTGGGTGACTTAGGGTTCAGCTGATGTGTCCTTAGATATAGAAAATGCAGGCTGAAAATGCCTTTTTCTTTTCCTCAGAAAATTGTTCCCTAGCTATATGAGTGCTACGCAAGAGGCATTCTTGGAGACTTTATGTGGTTTGCTCGCGTCTGTTGAATTCAACTCAATCATCTATTCTTTTTGGCTTCCAAAGAACATTATTTTTAGCTTTCAGGCGATTTACAAATAGCTTGTATTTGGATTGCTCTTCCTGCCATTCAACCAGCCATTTATGCCCGTCACGCTCTGCATCAATAAATACTGCATTAGTAATCATTAATGGAATCAGCACACATACATGGACAACAATGCTTGTCACAATACTGTAGTTGATAAACCCTAAATAAAATGCAGCAATTAGTCCAAAAAATGCACTCCACATAACAAACAGTACTAACATAAAATATGCTTGTAGCACCGGACATGGAACGAACCTTAATGGATTATATTTCACATTCATTACAGCCCTCCAAATAAAAACAAGAAACATTATTGTTCTTCTGAATAAATTTGGTTTTTTCATGTCTTAGCCGTCCAGAGTATTAATTTGTATTTATATCTTTTAAATTAACACAGAATGAAAGAAAGGAGACATTTTTTTTCAATTCAGTTCTTAAAAGATTGAGTGGGTACTATGTATATGAGCAAAGCAGTATAGGCCCCGTCAGCCACACCATTTGACACCATTAAGAAGAAAATAAGGCTTGAGTATCCACCCAAGCCTTATCAACAAGTTAAAATTTAAAATTGGTAACCTATGCCAACTTTGACAGCATAAAAATCTATATGAACATCAGCATTTAATTTCGTATGAATTCTTATTCTTTCCTAGGCAAACTAATTAAAACTTATATTGCAGCCTAACCATCAGTTCTTGAGTTTTAATTTCACTGGTTTTGTTCCTTTAATAAATTTTTTTGGATTATAGTCTAATTAGCTTTTTAGCTGCATAATTTTTTTCTCCTACTCATCATGTTTGATAAAACGGCTACCTTTTTATCCTATACATTGGTAATGTAAGCAGTTGTTTATATTGATTTTAACTAGGTATAGTAGAAAGTATGACGGTGCTTTGATACTATTCTTGCTATTAAAAAATTATACATTGGGGAAGTGGTACATATGAAATTAGCATCAATTATCAAACTCATGCGCCCTCATCAGTACATCAAAAACCTATTTATCTTTCTCCCTCTCTTTTTCGCTACGAGCATCACTGACATAGGGCTGCTTTCTAATGCATTTATAGCCTTTATTGCTTTCTCGCTCACCGCTAGCGCCATCTATACGCTCAATGACTATCAGGACATAGAAGAAGACAGACAGCACCCAAAAAAGAAAGACCGTCCTCTTGCATCTGGAATTATCAGTAAATCTCAGGCGATCATTATTATGTCAGTACTCTTTGTGTCAGGGGGCACGCTGATGGCTTCTCTTTCTCTTAATGCGGCTGCTATCCTTGCAGCCTATATCGTCATGAACATTGCATACAGTTTTTTTCTAAAGCACATCTCTATTGTAGATGTTAATATCATCGCTATTGGTTTTGTCCTGCGTCTTTTTATAGGAGCAGCAGTTACATATGTCCACCTTTCAAAGTGGATTGTTATTATGACTTTCCTTCTGGCACTCTTTATGGCTTTAGCGAAACGGAGGGATGATGTCCTGATTTTTCTTGATACAGGAGAGAAGATGCGCCAAGTCATCGATGGATACAATCTTCGGTTTCTTGACGCAGCAATGGCGATCATGGCATCGGTTGTTATCGTAGCTTACACCATCTATACCACATCAGCAGAAGTGATAGAAAGAGTAAATAATGAGCATCTCTACCTGACATCATTTTTTGTCATCCTTGGAGTTCTGCATTATTTGAAGATAGCTTTTGTGAACAAAGACAGTGGTTCACCTACACAGATAATAATTAAAGACCATTTTATGCAACTGATTCTGCTGGGATGGGTCACTACTTTTGCCTTGATGCTCTACTCATGATGGCAATTAAATATACTGTTTTTGCAGTAATTTCCACACTCTTTAACCTACTGTCTCAGTATCTCAGTTTTTTAGTTTATACAGGCTTTGGTTCATTTTATGTTGCTATGTTCTTTGGAACACTGGCTGGACTCGCAGTCAAATACATACTCGATAAAAAGTTCATCTTTTACCATATGCCAAAAGACAAGAAAGATGATGCCAAGAAATTTATACTTTACTCACTGATGGGTGCCTTCACCACGATTATCTTCTGGGGAATGGAGATCGCCTTCGATACACTTTATCAAGATCCTAATGCTAAATATGTAGGTGCTGTTATCGGTCTCAGTATCGGTTATGTCATTAAGTACTTTTTAGATAAGAAGTATGTATTTACCCACAAAGAGAAAGCTGCACTATGAGCCTTATGAGCTGGGGAATGTACCCTAAGATCAAAAACGTTGTCTTCAAGTTTGATAAAAAACAAGCGCTCAAACAGATCCTTGATGAACATGATGATCTCATCCCTTATGGTAACGGAAGAAGCTATGGTGACAGCGCTCTAAGTAGCAACATCATCAATGTAAAACCTAAAGACTATTTTATCGATTTTAATGAAAAGAATGGACTACTGCATGTGCAAGCAGGAGTTCTACTATCAGAGATACTGGAATGCCTTGTACCAAGAGGCTGGTTCCTTAAAGTCACACCTGGAACTAAATTTATTACAGTCGGTGGTGCCGTTGCCTCAGACATCCATGGAAAGAACCATCATGTTGAGGGCTGTTTCAGTGAGTGTGTTAAGGAATTCGAGATCATGCTTGCAGGCGGTGAGGTTGTCACTTGCTCCAAAGAAACCACACCTGAACTTTTTAAAGCAACCTGTGGTGGTCAAGGACTGACGGGGGTCATTCTGGATGCAAAGATCTATCTTAAGAAGATCAATTCCCAATACCTTGACCAAACTACTATTAAGACCAAAAATCTCAAAGAGACTTTTGCAGCCTTTGAAGAATACAAAGATTCACCTTATTCTGTTGCCTGGATAGATTGTCTTGCCAAAAGTGACAAGATCGGCAAATGCCTCTTGATGGTCGGAGACTTTAGAGATGATGGGAAACTTGACTATAAAGTGAGGGAACAAAAGAGCATTCCTTTCAACTTCCCATTATTCGCACTCAATAATTGGAGTGTACGAGTCTTTAACTGGCTCTACTACGGCAAGGTTAAAGAGAACGTCTCCAAACAGATAGTAGACATTGACTCTTTTTTCTATCCACTGGATGCCGTTGGACACTGGAACCGTATCTATGGAAAGAACGGGTTTACTCAGTATCAGTTTATCTTGCCTAAAGAGACAAGTTACAAAGGTTTAGAGGAGATACTAAGTGCAATTTCAAAGTCAGGAAAGGGTTCGTTCCTTGCAGTGCTTAAACTTTATGGTAAAGCTAATGATAACTATCTCTCGTTTCCGATGAAAGGGTACAGCCTTGCCCTGGACTTTAAGATAGAAAAAGGTCTGTTTGATCTATTAGATAAACTAGATGAAATCGTTGTCAAATACAAAGGTCGTATTTACCTCGCCAAAGATGTACGTGTCAGTAAAAAGATATTTGAAAAAGGTTATCCACAGATAGAAACATTCAGACAATATAGAAAAGAAAACAAGATGGACACAAAGTTCCAATCGCACCAATCAAAAAGAGTAGGAATATAATATGGGCTATATATTGATTATCGGTGCCAAAAGTGACATCGCTAAAGCATCTGCAAGAGAGTATGCCAAACATGGATACGACCTTTATCTTGCTGCTAGAAATTCAGATGAACTGAAAGAGTTTGCCGATGATGTAACAGTCAGAACACAAAAAATGATCAAGCTAGTGGAGCTTGATATTCTGGACTACAAAAGCCACCAGGCCTTCTATGACAGTCTAGAAGAGAAGCCGTTAGGTGTTATTTCTGCGATAGGCTATCTTGGAGAGCAAAAGAAAGCACAAACAAACTTCAATGAAGCAAAACAGATCATGGACACCAACTATACGGGTGTTGTAAGTTTGTTCAATATTATCGCCAATGACTTTGAACATAGACGGGGTGGTTTCATGGTGGGGATTAGCTCTGTGGCTGGTGAACGTGGACGTAAGAGTAACTATATCTATGGTTCAGCGAAGGCAGCGCTCACTGCTTACCTTTCAGGTCTTAGAAATAGACTCTATGACGCCCAGGTGCATGTGATGACAGTAAAGCCTGGTTTTGTCGCTACAAAGATGACTGAGGGGATGGGTCTTCCAGAAAAACTGACAGCGCAACCTGAAGAGGTGGCAGAAGATATTTATAATGCACAGCAGAAGGGTAAAAATGTGCTTTATACGAAGTGGATGTGGAGATGGATGATGCTGATCATCCGTAACATACCAGAATTTCAATTTAAGAAATTGAGTATATGAAGAATTTTATGAGGGCTGTGTTAGATGAAAAAAGTAATAATTTAACATTTATTGTTTTTATATCTTTACTGGTATTTATTGCAACGTATTCTTATACGGGAGTTGCAATTCAACCTGGTCTTGACCCCTCATATAAATTTGCTTTTAATTATTTTTTTGAACATAGCATCCAAATTGGCAGAGAAATTCTTTTTTCTTTTGGTCCCTTTGGATTTTTGCTTTGGCCGCAATCCATAGGGAATAATCTCGTAATATCATATCTCGTTATTGGATTCTTTAAATTTGCATTTATTTTCCTCGCTTTATACTTAAATAGCATAGCTAAGCCAACAATAAATACTTTTTCATTTTTTACAATACTGTTTTTAACATTTGTAGTTGCACTGCAAATAGATGTGCATAACTTACTGATTTTAGTGACGGCACTTCTTCTGATTTTACACAAAAATAAAGGCAACATGCTGTTTCTTATTTTTTCTAGCATGGTGGTAGGTTTTGCATTAACAGTCAAAGCTTCATCTGGAATACTAAGTATATTAATTCTATTTTCTTATTTGATGATTGGCTATATTTCACACAAAAAGATTAGTGCACCTTTAATATCTTTTTTAGCCTTATGCGCTACATTTTTGTTGATTTGGTTTTTGTTATATCAAAACCTATCTGGAATCATCGATTATTTGACAGCCACTCTTGAGCTATCAAGTGGCAACTCAAGCGCTATGACAATTAATCCTCAAAATAACTGGTGGATATTTATATTCTTTCTTTTTTCTTTTTTCTCTGTACCTTTTATTCAAAAAGATAAAAACATTTTTTTTCTCTACTTTATGATGACGCTTTTAACGATAGTTTTTTTTAAATATGCATTTGCTAGGGCAGACTCTGCCCATGTTGTCCATTTTTTAATCTACTTGTTTCAATTCTTATATCTTATTTTAATTGTATCTAAAGATATTCAAAAGAAAGATATTTTTCTGCTTTTTATTGTCTTTTTTGTGTTCATTTTATTTATTATTGGCTCATCACATAAGTCTTCTTTAAAAGGATTTTTTAAACCAATTAGTACTAATCTATCTAACAAGCCAATAACAACACTTGAAATGCATACCCAAAATTTGAAAAAGAGATCAAAGGATCTTCTTAGTGTAAAAAAACTTGATCATGAAGCTATGGAAATAATTCAAGACAATACAATTGATATTTATCCATGGGAGACATCTTATATTGCAGCTAACAACCTTAACTGGAAACCAAGGCCAGTATTTCAGTCATATATTACGTATACACCCTATTTAGATATGAAAAATGCTAATTTTTATAATTCAGTCAAAAGTCCATCTTTAATATTATGGGAAAAGAAACATTGGGGAGGTGAAGTAGAAAGTATAGATGGACGCTATTTATTGAACGACGAACCATTAACACTTTTCCAAATATTAAATCATTATCGTCCCGTATATGAAAATCCATCTTTTTTATTGATGAGGAGGGCGGATTATGAACTTTTAAGTCAACCAACAATTGTTTTACAAGGCGGATATCAATGGAATACTTGGCTTAATGTGCCAAATAATAGGGCATCAACAAATCATATACTTAGAGCAAAGACAAATATTAAAAGGACATCAAGTCAAAAATTGAAAAAATTGTTGTATAAAGAGTTTGAAGTTTACATAACATATAAATTTGAAAATGGTGAAGAGAAAAAATATAGAATTGTTGTTGATAACGCTAAAAATGGTCTCTGGATTAATCCTTTTCAAGAAAAATTATTAAAATATGACTGGGCTAACAAGGTTATAGCAATTAAATTTACTCATACTGAGGGTGACTATTTTGAGAACTTAATTCATATTAAATGGGAATCCATAAAGATAAATGATTTACCTTCATATGGGAAAGCGTATTAGCATGCTAGCCTTATTCGACTTCGACGGCACGATCACCACTGACGACAGCTTAATCAAATTCATCCGTTTCGTTGCTGGTGACATTAAGGCAGCATGGGGGGTGTTCCTTCTTTCTCCCATGCTAATCACATACAAGCTTAAATTCATCCCGAACTACAAAGCTAAGCAATGGATGTTCTCTTACTTTTTTAAGGGTATGGATGAGCAACAGTTTCTAAAAGTTGCAAAGGAATACTCTTTAAATCACATCGATACCATTTTGCGATCAAAGGCGATGGAAAAGATCTTATGGCATAAGGAACGAGGTCATAAAGTCGTCGTAGTTTCAGCATCTATTGAATGCTGGATAAAGCCTTGGTGTAGTAAAAATGACTTAGACATAATAGCCACAAAGATAGAGATAAAAGATGGTATCGTAACAGGAAAGTTTTTAAGCAAGAACTGCTACGGTATAGAAAAATCTAACAGAGTCAAAGAAGCATACAATCTGAATGATTATGATTACATCTACGCCTATGGTGATACTCGTGGCGATAAAGAACTATTAGCTTTGGCTGATGAGGGTTTCTATAAACCTTTTAGAGATAACTAGAAGCCCAATGGCATAGCCGATCATATTATAGTGATGTAAAAGAATGTAGTAGAACAGCAACCCCAGTACACATTACCAATAACTCTTGAGATACTACTGCTAGTGGTTATTAGAAGGGCATTGATGACATTTTTTATTTAAGTATATTACTTTTATATGATATGACATAGCAGGTAGTCTTAAAGGTAACGGTGTAGCGGGGTGTAGAGGGGTGTTAAATTAAAGATGGTGCCCAGAGACGGAATCGAACCGCCGACACGAGGATTTTCAATCCTCTGCTCTACCAACTGAGCTATCTGGGCATACAGCGAAATAGTAGTACTGCTAGCTACAAGTGGCGGGTATTAAACCTTCTCATCTTTATGCCGTCAATAGCATCGTATAAAATTACTTTGAAGGTGGCAGGTATCCTTCTGCTTGATCCACTGCTTCGCCTGAAAAAAACTTATCTCTTTGCTCGTTAAGATAGGTTCTTGCTGTGAGATCCATCATGTTTAAATGTTTTTCATTTATCAGCCGAGTTTGATGTTCCAGCCATTCGCTCCAGGCATCCTTGGAGATATTCTCGAAAATTTCAAGCCCTTTGGGTCCGGGGAAGGGTTGATTATCAAGACCTTTCAGCTCTATACCTTTTTTTTTGCAAAAAACCATGCGCGCCATCAATTAATTCCTTTTCTGTTTAATGTATTCTATTAAGTCCGTTATAGGCTTAGCTATGCCAATTTCTGCTGGAGTATTAGGGTTATACCAGAGAACATCCTGTCTATCTATTAAAGCATTCTCACAATGCAACTCTAACATGACTGGACAATAATCAAGATGAAAATGACTAAAAGTGTGACGTTTGGATGGTAATATTACCCATGTTTTTACCGATTGGTTTAGCGTTTTGCAAATAATAGGGATCTCCTTTTCATGGTCACACTGGGGGAATGCCCATAGTCCGCCCCATAGATCTTTAGGTGGACGTTTTTTTAGTAAAACCTCACCACGTAAGTTAGACATGATAAGAAAAAAAGTAGTTCTTGTTGGAATTCTCTTAGTAGGCTTTTTTGTGGGATAGTTTTCTTGGTTTCCGGCGTTGAAACTTTTGCAATCTAAATTGACAGGGCATTCATGACATCGAGGTTTTTTTCGGGTACATAAGGTAGCCCCTAAATCCATAATTGCTTGCGTGTAATCTGCTATCCTCTCATTTGGGGTAAGTTGTTCGGCTATCTTCCATAATACTTTTGTTACCTTGGCGGCCCCAGGCCATCCGTTAATCGCCTTTTGCCTTGCGAGAACTCTTTTGACATTACCATCAAGAATAGGTGCATTTTTTTGATAGGCAATAGCACATATTGCCCCTGCAGTTGAACGACCTATACCAGGAAGTTTCTCTAGCTCCTCCACGGTATCTGGAAATTTTCCGCTCAAAGTGGTTATGATTAGTTGTGCTGTTTTGTGCAGGTTTCTAGCGCGAGCATAATAACCAAGGCCGCTCCAGTGGTTAAGTACCTGATCTTGAGTTGCTTTAGATAAGCTGTCGAGGGTGGGAAAGCTGACCATAAAACGCTGATAATATGGGATAACAGTGGTTACTTGGGTTTGTTGCAGCATAACCTCAGAAATCCACACCCTATAAGCTGTGGGGTTGTGTTGCCATGGCAGGTCTTTGCGGCCATGCAAATCGAACCATCGGAGTAACTGGGCAGAGAATATTTTTTTTTTGCTCGAACTAGTCACTACTTAAACAGACCTTTTAGTATTGTATCGAGCGCCTGCTCTTTGGCATCTTTTGGCTTTGTCTCTTTATCCTCTTTCGACGTTGTTTTTTTGTTATTTGGCATGGACCCAAAAAGACCATTAAAAAGTTTCTCTTTTATTGTTTCTTTAAGCAGACCTCTAATGAAATTTTTGTCAGGCATGCAGCTAATATCTACATCTACTCCAAATGACCCAGTGCAACGAAGAGGGAGCTCTTTGTTTCTTTTGCTTTTGATAGGGCAGCCATTTTTAGAGGTGCGGTCACCTTTTAGATTGGCTTTTATTAATGCGTCAAACTCTTGCTCTTTTAGATTGATTTTTCCATCGCCAGAGATAGCAAGATTGCCCAGACCACTCGATAGATTAGGTACCATGATTACTTGTTCATTTATAGAAAATACTGCACTCAAGTTTTTCAATTCAGTGTACTCAGGCCATATGCGATCATATAGTGGCCGTTTTTCAATTAAAGACGCCATTTCGCAATAGCTTTGTTCGATGTTCACCATGCCCAGCTTGAGTTTTTCTAATGAAAACTTTCCTGTTCCATTCATATTTTCCATAAGTTGATCTTGCGTATCCCCTTGACTAGTTCCGTTAAAGTCTAAGAAAAGTTTTCCCTGGATAATTGATGAATTAACAGAAGATGATAACGCCTTATTTATATCTAAATTCTTTATCGTGTTTGAAAATTTAATCTTCGGAGTTGTTTTGCTGAAGTCTATTTCCGTTTTGGTTTTAAATGTCCCGTTAAAAATTTCTCCCGATAGCTCTTCTATTTTTATCATATTATTATTGGAGGAAAAGCTTAAATGAATATTTTTGATCACAGTTTGATCAATATCAAGACTTTCAAGATTTACTTCGATATGACCTTCCCCTCCTTGTAGAAATGCAAAGGGAGCAATAATAGGAGAAATTATAGCTATTTCAGCAGCCATTTTATTTCCGCTCTGATTGTTTTTAGAGCCCGAGTCGATACTGTTATCTGGAGTTATAGGTAGAGTTAAATTAGTGCCATCTAGTCTTATATTTAGCTCACGAGGACTAGCCAGCTTTAATGTGGCTTCACCTTTAACCTTGAGGTCATTCAGGCTAAAGTTGAGATCGCTTAGCGTTAAGCCTTGTTCTTTTTTATCTAATTTTAGCTTGGAGTTAAAATTTATGTTAATTAGGGTTGGGTAATCCGGATGGCTAGCCAAGAAGCTTAATTCAATAAAAAATGGCTTCTCGTCAAAATTGAGGTCTTTTCCCGTAAGATTAATTTTTTTTAAAATTATCTTTTGTTGGTCTTGCGAAAGTAAAGTTAGTCTTGCATTTTTTATATTCAAACTATCGACAGCAAACTCAAATGGGAGGTCCAAATAGCTTGTAGATTGTTTTTTTGTTGAGGCAACTGTGGAGGTGGCGACAGCAATATTTACAGCCTCTTCAGTTGTCTCAATAGTTATGTCTGCGCCATTTATTACTATTGCTTTGAGGCGGATAGTTCTGGACAGCAAGGCTAACCAGTCGAGGCTGAAATCAGCTTGTGAAAAAGTAATATCAGGTATGCTTTTGCCTGATATTGAAGTGGCCCCAGCATTTAGTGCCAGATTTGGGAAAAGTGACCAGCTAAGATCCCCTTTTATCGCTAGATTGATTTCATTTTCTTTAGCAAGCTTAGACAGCTCAAGTTTATAGCTATTTGGATCTATGCTTAGAATTAGAAATGATATTGTTGTGGCGGTGACTAAAATGAGTATGCCAGCGAGCCAAACAGAAGACCTCAGCAGTTTCAATTAAATACTCCCTTTGATTAACTTTCATCTTGTCATGCAACTAAAAAATAACGCACGAGTCATTTGTGGCTATAAGATCAAGCCGTGTTTGTTGACTCTATTTTATTCTAGTTATCGAGCTCTCTGGTATTTTTTGTTTATATAAAAATATAAACTTAAGTGTTTATGAAATTTTTTCTTACGATAAGTTGTAATAAATACACCCTTGTTATGGAAGGGCTTCCTTGTCGGCACTATAATGGGCTGACTTAATGATTCTTATGTGTGATCATCTTATTGCATAAGATGATGTTCGTCAGCAAGTCCGTAATACGAACTGTATTGCTTTATATAAAGTATTTTGGAGAAATATATGGCGGAACGAAAGGCTAAAGTGAATCGCGATACACTTGAGACTCAAATCTCTGTTGAAGTTAACATTGATGGAACAGGACAGTCTAGCTTCAAAACGGGAGTGCCATTTCTTGATCATATGCTTGACCAAATTGCGCGACATGGATTAATAGACATATCTGTTATCGCGAATGGTGATACTGAGATAGACGATCACCACACGGTTGAGGATATCGGTATTACCATAGGGCAGGCCTTCAAGGAGGCGATAGGTGATAAAAAAGGTATACGTCGTTATGGGCATGCTTATGTTCCACTGGACGAAGCCCTCTCTCGTGTCGTAGTGGATTTTTCTGGACGCCCCGGATTAGAGATGTTTGTCGAGTTCTCTCGCCCCAAGGTCGGAGATTTTGATGTCGATTTAACGTACGAGTTTTTTCAGGGATTTGTTAACCATGCCGGTGTTTCACTGCATATTGATAACTTTAGAGGAAATAATGCTCATCACCAAATTGAAACAATTTTTAAGGCATTCGGTCGCGCCTTGCGAATGGCTGCAGAGCTTGACCCAAGAATGGCTGGGGTGATGCCTTCAACAAAGGGGTCGCTCTAAAGTTTTAAGTTAAAATAGCTCTTTGTGCAGTAATGCAAAGCTAAACCACTAAACAGCAATTGTAAGCAAAATTCCTTATGACAGATTTTCGTACACGCATTGCCATACTCGATTATGGTATGGGTAACCTTCATTCTGTTTCTAAAGCTTTCGAGCTAGTTGCTCCGAGGGCACAGATTATTGTGACAGAAGACCCCGTCGAAATTGCCAGCGCTGATCGATTAGTTTTTCCTGGTGTCGGGGCTATACGTGACTGCATGGTAAATATTCGACACCTCGGATTCGATAAGTTGATAATAAAGGCTATAGCTGAAAAACCAGTTTTAGGTATCTGCTTAGGAATGCAGGCCTTGCTGGAAAGTAGTGAGGAAAATAACGGAATTGAATGCCTGAATATTCTTCCCGGTAGCGCCAAGTTTTTTGGTCATGGAATTAGCAGTGATGAAGGGGAAAAATTAAAAGTACCTCATATGGGCTGGAATCATGTTCATCAGGAAGCCGATCACCCTATGTGGCAAGGTATTGATCAGGATGCATATTTTTATTTTGTACACAGTTACTTTGTGGAAAGCAACAATGCTGAAATGGTTGCTGGGACTACTAGTCATTCAGTTAAATTTGCAGCGGCATTAATGGCAAAGAATTTATTTGCTGTACAATTCCATCCTGAAAAAAGTCATTCAGCCGGGTTGCAGCTACTCCGTAATTTTGCAGCATGGAAAGGCGAGTAATAGTCGCAAAAAGTCTATTTTTTGGATAAGCTGCCCCTGCTTATTAACGGTCCATTTAAAATGTGCATTTTTACAGCACACAACCAACCAACAGGAATGAATTTTTGCTAATTATACCTGCGATTGATTTAAAAGACGGTGAGTGTGTTCGTCTTAGGCAAGGCCGTATGGAGGACTCTACAGTATTCAAGGGTAACCCCATTGATATAGCGGGTCGTTGGGTTAATGCCGGAGCTAGACGATTACATTTGGTGGATTTAAACGGTGCTTTTGTTGGAAAACCGGTAAATGGCGATGCGGTTTCTGCTATCTCCAAAGCCTATCCCGATATCCCCATTCAGATTGGTGGCGGTATTCGTAGTGGCGATGTTATTGAGGCCTACCTTGCCTCCGGTGTTAGGTATGTAATCATAGGAACTATGGCTGTAAAAGATCCAAATTTTGTTACAGAAATGTGTGAGCAGTTCCCTGGTCATATTATAGTTGGAATTGATGCAAAAAAAGGGTTTGTAGCAACTGATGGCTGGGCTGAGGTAACAGCTATTAAAGCTACAGACTTGGTTAAAAAATTTGAGCATGATGGCGTAAGTGCGATTATCTATACAGATATTGACCGCGACGGGATGATGCAGGGAGTTAATATTGAGGCTACTGCGATTATGGCAAAAGCATCATCTATTCCAGTTATTGCTTCAGGGGGAATCACTAATATAGATGATATTGTCGCCCTTAATCGTGTAACCAGCCCTCGAATCTATGGAGCTATTACCGGAAGGGCTATATACGAAGGCACTTTGGATGTTACTGTCGCTCAAAATTTATGCGATGAGCAATGAGCAGCTGCGTCTAAAGGTAGCAACGTCCCTAGCCGGCTACTTTTTGTCACTGAGAAGAAATTCTATCAGCGCTTTTTGAGAATGAAGTCTATTTTCAGCCTCATCCCATACTACAGACCACTTTGACTCCATGATCGTCTCACTTATCTCCAGCCCTCGATGCGCTGGAAGGCAGTGCATAAAGAGCGCGTCACTAGAAGCTAGATCCATTATTTTTTCATTAACTTGAAACCCAGAAAAGGCCTTTTCTCGCAATGTTTTTTCCGACTCTTGCCCCATAGAAGCCCATGTATCTGTAGCCACTAAATGCGCCCCAGTGATTGCTACTGATGGGTCACGCATAAGAGTTACACGGCTGCTTAGTTGATCAAGTAGTGTGGAACAAGGCTCAAAACCTTCAGGACAGGCAATAAAAAGTTCAAAATCTAGCATTTCTGCCGCATGCATATAAGATTGACACATATTATTTCCGTCTCCCACCCAAACTACACGTTTTCCTTGAATGCTTCCTTTGTGTTCAATGTATGTTTGCATGTCGGCCAATAGCTGGCATGGGTGATGAGCATCTGTTAAAGCGTTAATAACAGGCACGGAGGAGTGTGCCGCAAAGTTCTCAATCGATTCTTGACTGAATGTTCTAAGCATTACTATATCCACCATGCTTGAAATCACTTTTGCCGAATCCTCTATAGATTCTCCGCGACCAAGTTGGGTGTCATTAGGAGAGAGGAACATTGCGCTACCACCTAGTTGAGCCATACCTGTTTCAAAAGACACTCTAGTTCGCGTTGAGGATTTTTCAAAAATCATCGCCATGACTTTACCTATAAAGGGCTGATAGATATCTCCTTTATGGTGACTTTTTTTGAGCTCAGAGGCTCTACCTAGAATTTGCTTAAATTCTTCTTTTGACAGGTCTTGGAGTGTTAGAAAATGTCTAGATCCCATTTTTTTATCCTTGTTCAATCACTTCAGTGAGAGTGCTAACTAGAAGTTTCGCTTGTTCGTTTGTTATGTTGAGAGGCGGGAGTAAACGAATGACTGATTCAGCCGTAACATTAATTAATAGTCCCTTCTCAGCTGATATGTCAACAAAATGTTTACAGGGCATATTAAGCTGGACCCCTATCATTAACCCCTGACCTCTGATTTCAAGTACGTTGGGGCAGCCCGAAAGATTATTGATCAGTTGCTCCTTGATGTAAGCGCCTTGTTTTTTTGCTTTTTCGCATAGCTTATCGTTAATGATGGTATGTATAGTGGCTAGAGCCGCAGCACATGCAAGTGGATTCCCACCAAAAGTAGACCCATGGCTACCTGGACTCATTAAATTGGCCGCCTTTACTCCAGCAAGACAAGCTCCGATAGGTACGCCATTCGCTAGACCTTTAGCTGTAGTTACAATATCAGGTAAAAAACCATACTGTTGGTAGTTGAAGTAAGATCCAGTACGACCATTACCGGCCTGAATTTCATCCATAATCATTAACCAGTCATATTCATCACAAATTTGACGCAATGTCGGCAAATAATTGACTTCAGGAATTATGACGCCTCCTTCACCCTGTATGGGTTCGACTAAAACTGCAACTATGTTTTTGTTGTTCTTTGCGACATCTCTTATTGCGTTGATATTGTTGTAAGGGACCCTAATAAAACCTTCAAGCAACGGCCCAAAACCGTCTTGATAGTTTGTGCTTCCGGTTGCTGAAAGTGTTGCCATTGTCCTACCATGAAAGGAATTTTCCATGACGATAATTGTTGGTTTAGAAATAGCTTTTTTTCTTCCAAATAGCCTCGCTAGCTTTATAGCAGCTTCATTAGCTTCAGCCCCTGAATTACTGAAGAATAGCTTTTCCAGGCCAGATATTTTTCGGAGTTTCTCTGCTAGTGATTCTTGCGACTCAATATTATAAAGATTGGAGCAGTGGATAATAGACTTTGCTTGGGTCGAAATAGCTTCTGTAACTGCTGGATGAGCATGCCCTAAGCCGCAAACAGCGATCCCTGACAGCGCATCTAGGTAACGTTTACCATGCTTGTCCCAAACCCATGAGCCCTCACCCCTACATAGAGTGATTTTTCTTGTGCCATAATTGTTCATTAAAGCGCTACTAGTCATAATTTTCCTGCCACTGCATGCAATAAAAAGCAGAGATTGTTTGGCTAATTAAAAATGCAAAAAGGCAGCTGCCTGCTGCCCCCTAGACTTAGAATACTATAAGTAATTCTATAGATTGGCAATGGGCCACAAGATTTATTAGCAATCTAGCTTTGTGAGCTACTTTTTTTTCTTACGGCGACGCGCAAGCCAGCTGTATAGACCTGTTATAGCCAAAAAAACGGTTAGTAGGCCCATAAAGTCAACAAACAGAACACCAGTGTCACCAAAAAAACGACCACTATGTAAATCTAAGACAATAGTTTCTAGGGATATTCCAGGCAACTTGGAAGCTTGATTGAGTTTTTTTACAAGGTGAGCCGGAAGAGGCGACTCAAGAGGCCAGCTATCAACTTTGATTCCACTCGGAACAATTTCAAGACTATCAAGGTTTATTGATAGTATTTCAGTATTAGACTCAATTAGCACCTTGTCTTTGGAATACTTTAAGTTGGTTGTGTATTCGGGTAAACCGCCTAGCAGATTAATTTTTTCAACTAGATCTCCATCAGTAGTTAAAATAACTAACTCATCGCTACATAGGGCTACTAAAAAATTTGGGGTGAGCGCTGCATTTATCAAAGGAGGGGAGCAGTTAGCGACGGTTTTAGCACCCAATAGAAGATCACGATCACCTGAATGGCTAATCCACTGGTTGCCTACTTGAAATCCTGAATAAGACGACGTTTCAAACCCATACCAGTTCATCAACCATTCAGAACTCAGTATCTTTTTACTTAGACCTGCTGCAGGCGAATGATTGAGTAGTATTCCTGTTATAGAAAGAAAAACTAACACTATCATTATCGACAACCCTACACGGCGATGCCATTTTAGGTTGAAAGTATTGTTGCCCGTGCGCTTGCGCTTCAAATGGGAACTTCCTATGGTAGATAAAGTATATTTTTATCGCTATAAATTCACAGTCAGCACTTGTTGGTGATAAAAGAGGGCAAGCCTAGCTATCTTGTTTAGCGCCCTAACTGATAATGTCGCCCCTGTAATACCATCAATATACTGATCTAATTTATAGTTAGGCGTCATTTTTACATTCTTATACTGATTCGTAAATGATGGATAACGAACCTCCCAGCCTCGAGACTCTCTAAAAGCTAAAACCTTTACATGCTCTATATGGAAATCTTCAAGCTTGCCGGCTATTACGACACCTACAGTTATTGGCTTTTCTTTTCCAATTTCCTCAAGTATCCAGGCAGTTTTTTCACCTTCGCTATAGTATCTAGCACGCATGCCTCTTATTGGACGGCCTAAAATCTCGCTAGTTAATTTTTTTAATTCTGGAGTAAGCCAAAGAGATTCGGCTTTAGTTTGCGGTGTATTAAAATTTTCAGTTAAAAATTCAGGTGTTGTTTGATAAATTTTGCTGTGTGCGTTGCTGGAATAAAAAAAAGTGAGGCTCAGTAACAGAAAAAAGAGAGCCACGGGCGTGGCTCTCTTTATCTCGGTAGTCTGCTTAAACAACCGTTGACCTACATATTTTGAGGTTATGTAGATAGTTAGAAACTCCATCCAATTCCAGCGTTAAAGCCTTTGTATTCTGTGCCGCTGTCATTATCTTGATCAAAGTAGTCTACCTTTAAAACAACTTGCTCATGTATCCAGTAATTGAAACCAATGTCGGTTTGCTGTTTCTCTGAATTCGTATTTCCACCAGCAGTATTATCATACTGGTTAAATCGAGCAAAAACACCCAGCTTATCTGTCAGCTGGTAAGATGGCTCAATGTAAAATCCTTCCTGTTCATCAGCGCCTGTTTTAATGGTATTGATAGCATCATCAATATCCCATTGCGCATAAAGTGCTCGGAAACCAAACGGACCATTTTTATATGCAGCATGAGCTTCAATCAGGTTAGCATCAACGTTATCTTCGCCATTAACTGATTCGCCTTGCCAGATATCAGTTTGATGCTGAAAGGTAGTAGCTAGTTCTAAACCAGGTATGCCGGTATATTTTAGGCGAGCTGTGTAAGCTAAATCATCACCTTTCGCTTTACCAACTTTTTGGCGTCCATCACGAATCTTATGCTTAGCACTTATATCCTTGACTCCGTATTTTGTACTCACTTTGGTGTGCGGATTGATATATAACCCAGAGTGAGCGCCAGCGTCATAGCTTAAGCCTTCAGCAAGTTCTCCGCTAAATAGTACCCCACCTTCCCACCAGGTAGATGGAATGATATTTTTTTCAATAACGTTACGTTCAGTGCCGTAAAAAGTATCAGGTTCATGAGTTTCGTTCATAATACCTACAGGCATTAAGAAAACACCACCTTTAGCTCTATGATTATCAGTGTAATCCCACTCTATGTAAGCTTGCTCTACTTCAACTTCACCCGCTTTGCCTTCGCCAGCAATGCTGTGTTCGATTTCAAATTCTGAGAAAAACCTTAGGTTGTCGTTATATTGATGGCCTACAAATAACACAAATCTATGTAGATCAAATTCATTTTTTGATTTCGTTGAGTTGTCAGAATTATGGTTGTTGTAGTGAAGTTCACCATAGCCACCCATACTGGTTTTGCTAGCCCATTCAGCTAGTTTTGCAGTTGGACCTGACGTGATTTCCTCTATAGCTGTAAATGTGGATTCGTCTTTAGCATCGTTTTCAGCTAGCCCTTCTTTAAGGGTGCTAATCTCTGCTTGTTGTTTTTGTATCAGCTTCCACATCTCTTCTAAATTTGGTTGCGCCTCAACTACAAATGCAATTGATAAAAGCACAAGTCCTACTATCGTCTTACGAAACATCTCACCATCTCCTGATTAGTTACTTTGCAATAAATGCGAGCTTTTTTAGCTAACAGAAGCACTATAACCTATTTTAATAGTAATGAGAACAGTTATCATTTGCATTAGTAACAATAATGATAATTATTTTCATTTGCATCTCTATGATAGAAGAGAAAAATTAGGAAGAAATAGTTTTAGCGAAGCCAATAAAAAGGTTAAAATGATGAAAATACACAATAAACTTTATTATTTAGTTTTTTTTGGAGATGTAAATTAGATGGATATTATGGAAACCATTCGTGAGCAGATAGAAGGCAACCCAATTATTCTTTATATGAAAGGTTCCCCGAATGCTCCACAATGCGGTTTTTCCGCGCGGACTGTAGAAGCCTTGACGTCTTGCGGTGAACGTTTTGCTTTTGTAGATATACTAAGTAACCCAGAAATTCGATCGAATTTACCTTCATATGGCAACTGGCCCACTTTTCCTCAGCTTTGGGTAAAAGGGCAGTTAGTGGGAGGCTGTGACATTATTATAGAGATGCATGAAAAAGGTGAGTTAGCTCCTTTGGTGAAACAGGCATCTTAAGCTGCTTAGCTCAAGGCTTCTGCAATAAGCTTGCAGTTTTTATTTAAATGCACAGCTAGCTGCTAGTCATTGCCTGTAGGTTCAATAGAAAATGACAATTCCACTGTCATGCGGGATGGTGTAATATTACAGTCCACATTTTTTAAAGTACGGTGAAGTGCCTTGCTTTCTTTGTTTTCTAAGTATAATTAAAAGGAGTTGTATCATGGGAGTATTAGTAGGTAAACAAGCCCCGGACTTCACTTCTGGTGCGGTAATGGCTAATGGTGAAATTGTTGATGAATTTAATTTACACGCAACCATTAAAGGAAAAAAGGCAGTAATTTTCTTTTACCCTTTAGATTTCACATTTGTTTGTCCTTCGGAGTTAATTGCATTTGACCACCGTATCGAAGAGTTTAAAAAAAGAGGCGTTGAAGTTATAGGGGTCTCTATTGATTCTGTGTTCACTCATAACGCTTGGCGTAATACAGCAATCAATGACGGCGGTATTGGGCAAGTCAGGTATCCTCTTGTTGCTGATATGAAGCACGAAATTTGCCAGGCTTACGATGTTGAATTTGGAGATGCCGGAGTTGCTTTTCGTGGTTCATTCTTAATTGGTGAAGATGGAGTTGTGTACCATCAAGTAGTTAATCATTTGCCACTAGGTCGCAATATAGACGAGATGCTTCGTATGATTGATGCTTTAAGCTTCCACCAAAAACACGGCGAAGTCTGCCCTGCTGGCTGGAAAGACGGAGATAAAGGTATGGATGCGTCCCCTGATGGAGTTGCTGCATACTTAGCTGAAAATTCAGATAAACTTTAATCGCATGAAATAAAATTTAGTATTATATTTTTATGCTATTTGAGAATAGTATTAAAACCGCAGAATGTTTATTCTGCGGTTTTTTTATACAGGTAAATATTTTTTGGAGACTATGGTGTCTATAGAAAGAATAATTGAGCTTGAAACTAAGCTGGCTTATCAGGAAGACGCTACTCGTCAGCTTAATGATGTGGTTTGCAGGCAGCAGAATCAGATTGATGCGCTAGTTGAGAAATGTAAACAGCTTCTTTCATCAACAAAAATATTATCGACTAAGCTTTCAGAGGAGCCTGAAAGCACGACAAAGCCTCCGCACTATTAGGCTAGAAACAATGGTGCTGTAGCTTTTATCTTACGATTCAGCTTCCAGTTGGTCATTTATAGTAAAATATTCTGACCCCATCATAGCTGTGGTGTTTAAAATACCCCTACCTGAAACCGAGGGTATTAATATATGTGCAGGCTTTTCTAGGCCATTAACAAAGGGACCCACAAGACGAGCGTTGGTCAAAGAGCGAATTAAGCCAAGAGCTATGCTTGCAGCGTCCATATTTGGCATTATCAACACATTGGCCCGTCCGGTGATGTTGGTGTCATTGCAGGTGGTTTCCCTGAGAGCCTCATTCAAGGCAGACATGGCATGCATTTCTCCGTCAATCTCAATGTTGGTAATTTCAATGCGAAGTTTTTCTGCAGCCCGCTTCATTTTATGAGCTGAATGGTCATCATATGTTCCATAATTAGAGTGAGAAAGAAGGGCTACTTTAGGTGTGACTCCGCACCCCTTAACAAAGCTAATGGCATCTTTTGTGATATCGACAATCTGTTCTTCTGTTGGATTTACATTAATAAAAGCATCAGCTAGAAATAAAGGCCCGTCATCTAGCAGCAAGATGCAGATAGATGAAATACTGTTGTTATCGTTGCGAGGCGGTATGATGCTTCTGATTTTAGTTAAGTGCTGATCATAGCGTCCAGACTTTCCGCAGATAAGCCCATCAGCATCTCCAAGTGCAACCATGATTGTAGCAAGCACTGTATTATCAGTGTGTACTGAATTTTTTGCTGTCTCTACAGAAACACCAGAACGTCCTACATGATTATGATAGTAGAGCCAGTATTTTTTATGGTGTTCATCATCCGTAGGGTCAAATATTTGTAAATCGACCCCTGGATTTAAACGCAAATTCATCTCTTTGATTTTTCGATTAATAACAGCAGGGCGACCAATTAATATTGGCGTGGCTATCTTCTCATCAACGATACCCTGCATCGCACGAAGCACATCGTCATTTTCGCCTTCAGCGTAGGCTATTTTTGGTGGATTTTTTTTTGCCCTCTCTATCATGGGCTGCATAAATAACTGGCTACGGTTAACGTAACTGTGCAGTTTATTACGGTAGGCTTGCAGGTCTTCTATAGGTCTAGTGGCAACGCCGCTTGCCATTGCGGCTTTGACAACAGCTAGAGGAACCTCTTCGATAAGGCGAGGGTCGAATGGTTTAGGGATAAGATATTCTGGGCCAAACTTTAAATCTTCTCCTGCGTAGGCTTCAGCAACTACCGGCGAAACCTCACGATGCGCAAGATCAGCAATAGCTTTAACGCAGGCTTTCTTCATCTCATCATTAATTGTAGTCGCTCCACAATCTAGCGCACCCCTAAATATGAAAGGAAAACAAAGGACATTATTTACTTGATTTGGATAGTCAGAGCGCCCTGTTGCTATTATTGCATCTGGCCTGGCCGCTTTGGCTAGTTCAGGCATAATTTCAGGCGTTGGATTAGACATAGCAAGTATTAATGGGTTGGGCGCCATTTTCTTGACCATAGAGGCCTTCAAAATTCCTGGGCCTGACAACCCCAGAAATAGGTCAGCGTTTACTATAGCGTCATCAAGTGTCCTATCGCTTGTTTCAACTGCGTAGTCTTCTTTCCAAGGATTCATTCCTACTGCTCTGCCCTTATAAATAACCCCATTGCGGTCAATCATTCGAACATTTTTTTTACATAAACCCATGGTTACAAGAAGATTTACACAGGCGATACTTGCTGCGCCTGCCCCAGTGACAACAATTTTTATATCTTCTATTTTTTTCTTTACGATCCGTAAACCATTGTATATAGCTGCAGCGGAAACAATTGCTGTCCCATGCTGGTCATCATGAAAAACAGGTATGTTCATTCGCTCACGTAATTTTTGCTCAATAAGAAAGCATTCAGGCGCCTTAATATCTTCTAAATTAATACCCCCAAAGGTTGGCTCAAGTGAAGCGATGGTATCAATTAGTTTGTCTGTATCTGGCTCGTCAATTTCGATATCAAATACGTCGATGTTAGCAAATTTTTTGAATAATACAGCCTTACCTTCCATAACAGGTTTTGATGCAAGCGGCCCTATATTTCCAAGCCCTAAAACTGCAGTTCCATTAGTAACAACTGCAACAAGGTTGCCGCGGGCAGTTACTTTGTCTACATCCGTTGGGTTTTTGACAATGTAGCCGCAGGCATAAGCTACTCCTGGCGAATAAGCCATTGCTAGGTCACGAGCATTTGCCATAGGTTTAGTGGGTCGAATTTCTAGCTTACCTGGCGCAGGATCCATGTGGTAACGAAGAGATCTCTCTTTAAATGAATCATCCATCATTTTTTCTCATAGTTGTCTGCCAGAATGATCTCTAGGCTAAATTTTAGTGCTTGGTGAATCGATATTCTAACGCGAGAGCCGCTGTTATTCCTACGAAAATTGTCTTATTCTGCTCTTAATTTTTGAGCTATTCCGAGTTATGCTTTAAATATAACCCTACAGTGTAAAAATTTAACCCTATCAATAATATAATCAAGGGAAAAAATCATGCCAATTATTCACTATATTGATTCAAATGGCGGCGAGTATGAAGCTGACGTTGCCATCGGTAGCTTTGTGATGTAGGGGGCGATAGATGCAATGATTGATGGAATTAGAGCTGAATGCAGGGGGAAATGTCGTTGCGGTACATGCCAATGCTATGTTGATGAAAATTGGGTTAAAAAAACAGGAGAGATAAGTAGCGCAGAGAGAACTATGTTAGCAGTAGTCAATAACCCCCTTCCTAATAGTCGGCTTAGCTGCCAAATAGAGGTGAGCGCGTCACCGGATGGTTTGATTGTCCGACTGCCAGAATCACAAATTTGAAGAGATTAGAGTTTATTTGAGGGATATAACAATTTTTATAAATCTTTGATTATTTCCAACCGCCCAGTTCACTCCATTTATTGACAATACCGCAAAATAGTTCTGCAGTTTTTTCTGCATCATACAAGGCAGAATGAGCCTCATCATTGTTAAATTCTATTTTTGCAGCTTTACATGCTTTTGCCAAAACAGTTTGGCCGTAAGCTAGGCCGCCCAAGGTGGCAGTATCGAAGCATGAAAAACTATGGAATGGGTTTTTTTTGATATTATTTCGCTTGATGGCGCTATTCAGAAAGCCGAGATCAAAATGAGCATTGTGCCCAACCAAGACAGCTCTACTACAATACGCATCTTTTACTGCATCATTGATGTCTTCAAAAAATAAATTTATGGCTTCTTTTTCGTCCAAAGCTATACGATAAGGATCATCTGGATCAATTCCTGTTATGTCAAGAGCGGCTTGTTCAATGTTAGCTCCTTCGAACGGGATAATTGAGTGGGATATACTACATTCCGGCATTAAACTGCCTTCTTCATTGAAGGATAAAACAACAGCTCCAATCTCTAAAAGAGCATCTGTTTCCGAATTGAATCCTCCCGTTTCCACGTCAACCACAACAGGTAAAAATCCTCTAAATCTGTCTGACATTATTTGATGCATAGATTTACACTTAAGTTAATTGGTTAGATTACTTGCCATTGTCTTATTTCACCTGCTCCAAGCGGAGTGATTGTATCTCCCACAAAAGGTAGCTCAGTTGGGTTATTCCAGGGTATTTTTTTTAGCGTGATAGTGTCTATATTTCTTGGTAACTTATAAAAATCTGGACCATAATGACTGGAAAATCCTTCAAGCTTATTGAGCGCTCCAGCAAACTCAAAAGCTTCTGCATAAAGTTCAATAGAGGCATGGTTTGAGTAACAGCCAGCGCAACCGCATGCATTTTCTTTGCTGTGTGTTGAGTGTGGCGCAGAATCAGTCCCAAGAAAAAAACTAGAATTGCCGCTGGTGGCTGCGGCAATTAACGCTTTTTGATGGGTGTCACGTTTTAAAATTGGTAAGCAGTAATAATGAGGCTTGATACCGCCAGCAAGCATATGATTTCGATTATATAAAAGATGCTGAGGAGTAATGGTGGCAGCTAATTTACTGGATGTTTCAGTTATAAAGTCAACTCCCTCCTTTGAGGTAATGTGTTCAAGCACCACATTGAGCTCAGGAAAATCATAAATAAGTTTTTTTAGGTATCGATCTATAAAAACAGACTCCCGATCAAAAATATCAACACTGGGGTCATTAACTTCTCCATGCAGCAGTAAAGGCATGCTTTCTTTTTCCATCCTTGAAAGGACTGAGGTTATATTACTTAGCTTAGTTACTCCTGACTCTGCATTTGTTGTAGCTCCAGAGGGGTAGTACTTAAATCCAAGTATCTGGCCTGAAGCCTTTGCCCGAGTTATATCTTCTGGTGTTGTATAATCAGTAAGATACAGCACCATCATTGGCTCCCAGCTCGAACCAATTGGTCGACTCCTTAAGATGCGATCATGATAGGATATAGCTTGTTTTGTGGTTAGGACTGGTGGAATCAGGTTCGGCATTACTGCTGACCTTCCAAAGTATCTCGCAGCATCTGGCACAGTATAAATTAATGCTTCATTATCTCGTAAGTGAACATGCCAATCATCTGGTCGAGTTATTGTCAGCTCTGTTGTGTTTTTCGTTATCATTATGCCCTTGTATCTTCTAGTTGGTATCTGTAGTCAATGCTACCGGAATCTAGATATGCTTTATAGTAAATACAGCGTGATTATACCTTTCTTCCTGCTAGGCTGGTTATTTTCTGTGTTTATTATTACTTGTTTGCTGTGAAACTGCCTAACAGCATATTAGAATAGTATTTATTAGTAATTGTAAGGTTTATTCAATCAGGAGTTTATGCGGTGTCAGACGTTAAAAAGGTAGTTTTAGCTTACTCAGGGGGTCTTGATACCTCAGTGATCGTGAAATGGCTGCAGGAAGAGTATCAGTGCGAAGTGGTAACATTTACTGCCGACATTGGTCAGGGAGAGGAAGTGGAGCCTGCAAGAGCCAAAGCTGAGGCTTTAGGCGTCAAAGAGATTTATATAGATGACTTGCGGGAAGAATTTGTTCGCGATTACGTCTTTCCAATGTTTCGTGCAAACGCTGTTTACGAAGGAGAGTATCTACTTGGAACTTCTATTGCGCGGCCCTTAATCGCGAAGCGATTGATTGAGATTGCCAATGAGGTTGGTGCTGATGCTATTTCTCATGGGGCAACAGGAAAGGGGAATGATCAAGTTCGTTTTGAGCTAGGAGCTTATGCTTTAAAGCCAGGAATTAAGGTGATTGCTCCGTGGCGTGAATGGAACCTAACCTCAAGAGAAACCTTAATGGACTATTGTGAAGCCCATAAAATCCCCGTTGATTTTTCTGGAAAAAAGAAAAAATCACCTTACTCAATGGATGCTAACTTGCTGCATATTTCATACGAAGGAGGAGTTTTAGAGGACCCATGGATGGAGGCAGAAGAAGACATGTGGCGGTGGACAGTTTCTCCGGAAGATGCGCCAGACACTCCGACTTACATAGAACTTTCTTATGAAAAGGGAGACATTGTCTCCATTGATGGAATACCAATGTCTCCTGCAGAAGTGTTAACGCACTTAAATAAAGTGGGTGGAGATAATGGGATAGGTAGGTTGGATATAGTAGAAAATCGTTATGTTGGCATGAAGTCTCGTGGTTGCTATGAAACACCCGGAGGGACAATTATGCTGCGAGCTCACAGGGCTATTGAGTCGTTAACTTTGGATCGTGAGTCAGCACATCTAAAGGATAGCCTGATGCCAAAATATGCGGAAGTCGTCTATAACGGATATTGGTGGTCACCAGAACGATCAATGCTCCAGGGGCTTATTGACGCCACTCAGAATGTTGTTAATGGAACTGTGCGTTTAAAGTTATACAAAGGTAATGTTGTGGTAGTTGGTCGAAAGTCTACCGATAGTTTGTTTGACGAGAAAATTGCAACTTTTGAGGATGATGACGGGGCTTATGATCAAAAAGATGCCGAGGGCTTTATAAAGCTAAATGCGTTGCGTTTGAGAATTGCTGCAAATAAAGGGAGAAAGCTAGACTAAGCTCGACTGTGAAGTGAATTTCTGGTTTGCTCTAAGAATATTCAACTGGAGAGAAAATAAAATATGCGCTTACTGCACACTATGTTGCGCGTTGGAGACCTCAGTAGATCCTTGAGTTTTTATGTCGACATCTTAGGTATGAAGTTGCTTCGTAAGAAAGATTATCCTGAGGGGAAATTTACACTGGCATTTTTAGGATACGGGGCTGAAGAAGACACTACAGTGCTCGAGTTAACGCATAACTGGGACACGCATCACTATAGTCTTGGCGATGGATATGGCCATATTGCTATAGGCGTGGGTGATGTTTATGTCGCTTGCGAGCAGATACGAAATTCTGGTGGAAATATTGTGCGTGAGCCTGGGCCGATGAAGCATGGGCGTACTGTTTTGGCTTTTGTAGAAGACCCTGATGGCTATAAAATAGAGCTATTGTCTGAAGTATAACTACCAGGTGATTGGATGAGTATAGTTTTTCTTAACCAGGTTTATCTTCCCATAGAGGAAGCTAAGATATCGCCAATGGATAGGGGGTTTTTGTTCGGAGATAGTATTTATGAAGTGCTGCCATCATATAATGGCCAGATAGTTGGATTCGAGCCTCATATTGTTCGTTTGAATAAAAATATATCAGCAGTAGGTATTAAATTGGCATGGTCTCATGATGCATGGCTGGAGATTTGCCAAACAATTATTGAGAAAAATGGGTGCGGTAATCTCGGTATTTATTTGCAGGTAAGTCGTGGTGCAGACACTAAGCGCTCTCATGCCTACACAAAAGATATTGATCCAACAGTGTTTGCCTTTTCTTTTGATATACCTCCCGAGCAAATTGCAAGTAAATTGCAAGTTGTCCCTTATAGGGTGGCTATAAGCCTTGATCTGCGTTGGGGTCGCTGTCAAATAAAATCAAATGCATTGTTGGGGAATGTTATGCATTTTCAAGAAGGTCGTCAGAAAGGCCTTGATGAAACCCTGCTATACAATGACCGCAATGAACTGAAGGAGGGGAGCACCTGCAATGTCTATATTGTAAAAAATGGTGTAGTTGTTACACCGCCGATAGATAATCACATCTTGCCTGGGGTTACTCGATACATTTTGTTAGATCTATTGCGAAAAAATGATTCTATCAAAGTTGAAGAGAGGGTTATCTTGATGGATGAAGTGTTTTCTGCTGATGAAGTTTGGGTCACAAGCTCCTCCAAAGAACTAGTCCCAGTTATTGAGGTTGATGGAAGGCTTATTGGAAACGGTCAGATTGGAGATGTATGGTTGGCGGCCCAAAAAGTTTATTCAGCTGGAAAAAAAGACTATTAAAAATAGCTAATGCTCTATTTCCTGCGAAGATTAATTGCATATAGTTTACTGTAAAATAGAAACAAAGGAGCAATATTTGCCTCATGTCTCGGCCAACTAAAGCGTTAATTGATCTAAATGCATTAAGATATAACTGCAAGTTGGCAAGCAGCTTGTCTCCTTGCTCTAAAATTATGGCAGTTATCAAAGCAGATGCTTATGGTCATGGTGCCTTACCTGTTTCCCGGGCTCTTAGTGATATTGTTGCAACTTTCGGTGTTGCCTCTATAGAGGAGGCTATTGGGCTTCGAGAAGGGGGTCTTGAGAGCACAATTCACTTGCTAGAGGGGACATTTTCTGACGATGAAATTATGCTCGCCTCACAGTATCGACTTTCTCTCTCTGTGGTCAGTAATAAGCAGAAGAAAGCCATACTTGATGCCAAGCTTACTTCACCATTAGATGTTTGGATTTTTGTCGACACAGGGATGCATCGACTTGGCATACCTCCAGAGGATCTCTTAGCTACATATAAGGAGCTTGCACTCTCTGATAATGTGACAAAAGATATTGTGCTGGCTACTCACTTCGCCTGTGCTGATGATTTAGGCAATGACTTTACTTCAATCCAATTAGCGCGGATGGATGTTGCAATGAAGACCCTTTCTGCGCCAACAAGTTTTGCAAATTCAGCAAGCTTATTGGGTTGGCCTGCCTCGAGATCAGACTGGAATCGCTTAGGTCTTATGCTTTATGGAAGCTCGCCTTTTGCCTGCCCCCAACATGAAGCCATTAATTTGAAACCAGTAATGACATTAAAGTCGCGGATTATTGCTTTGCGCACAATTAAGGCTGATGAAACAGTCGGCTATGCTGCTACTTGGAAGGCCCGCCGCCAAACTATTATTGCTACAGTGGCAATAGGTTATGGTGATGGCTACCCCCTTAATGCAAAAAATGGAACACCGGTATTGATTCGCGGCCAACGCTGCCCTTTAGCTGGACGAGTTTCTATGGATATGATTACAGTAGATGCAACAGATCTTCCATCTGTAGAGCTGGGAGACGAAGTTGTGCTTTGGGGTGAAGGGCTTCCCGTTAACGAGATTGCTGACAGTGCAGGCACTATTAGCTATGAGTTATTAACGCGAATGCCTGCCCGAACTCCTCGTATTTATACGGATAATTCCTGCTAGATAATTAGACCATATTTTTTGTTAAGTATTTCTATGATTTCAGCTTTTGGATTTTCGGGTAAAAATATTTTTTTATTAGTAATTTTTTCAGCTATAGAGGTGTAGGTTTTCGATACAGTCATTAGAACCTCTTCGGGAAGCTTGTTGTCTCTAGCCAATATTTTTCTTTCATCCATGCGATTTTTGTTTAGCAATATATCAGGATCAGGAAAATAGTTAAGTAGTAGTTGGCGAAAGCCTTCTTTCGAATTTTCTATTACCCTTCCATTTCTGTAGCTGGGACCATCCCATATCCTTGAGGAGTCGGGTGTGCCGACTTCATCCATATAAATGAGCTTTTCATTGCCACATCTGTCTGCGACATAACCAAATTCAAATTTTGTGTCTACAAATATCTGATCAAACTTTTGTAACTCAGAACTAATAACCTCAAAGCCTTGCTGCAGAAGAGTCTCATAAAGTTTGATGTCAGAGGTATTTTTGAAGTTAAAGGCCTCAAAATTGTTAGTAATATCTGCACGAGTAATATTTACATCGTCCGCTTCTGGAACTCCTGGTATGCCGCTTAAAATCCCTTTGGTCGATGGTGTAATTAAAAGTTCAGCAAGTTCCTGATTTTTTTTCAAGCCATCTTTAATCTGTATACCACAAAATTTACGCTCACCCTTAAGATACGATCTCCACATAGAGCCAGTAATGTACTTTCTGCAGATAGCTTCAATCATTACGGGCCTTGCTTTTTGTACTATCCAAACAAAAGGGTGAGGGACGTCAAGAATATGACTATCAGCTAAATTTTTATCGCGGAACAACTTAAACCAATGGCTAGAGATAGCATTTAGTGCCGCCCCTTTTCCTGGCACACCGTCCATTCCGTCCTCTCCTTGCCATATGCAGTCAAACGCAGAAATACGATCGCTTATAATCATTACGGCCAGAGGGGCATCAGGAGATACATCGTAGCTCTTTTCTTTGATTAGTCGCTGGCTATCTTGCGCGGTAAGAGGGTACACGGAACGGACCTTGCCGCTATGAATTGGACCCCCTGTACGAATAGGTAGGTCATTATTAATAGCTAGTATTTTGTCAGCAAGGGTCATTCTTTATTGTCCTATTTTCATCTTTTGTGTAGCTTCTAGTTGAGTTCGTTTTAGGCTCGAGATTCTACCAGATGATATTTTTTTTGCTAAATATTTTTAGTTATATTGCTTCAGGTTAAAGCATTAACTTGGTCTAACAGCATACTTTCCGCTACCCTGCAGAAAAATGATGATTGCTCCAATAAAATAAAAACCTTGTAGTTCTAAAGTCCAAGCACCGTGGCCATTTAGCTCTAGTAACTGATGGCCATGAAATAACATGATGGCAAATACCATATTAGTTGCAACTATAAGCGCTGCAATGCGGGTATTAAAACCGATGATAAGCATCAAGGGAGCAACTACTTCACCCAAATAAACACCGTAAGACAAAAAGAACGGCAGGTTAAAATCAACCAAACGCTCTCCCACATTTTCGATCGATGAGGGGTTGATAATTTTTGCTATACCGTGAAATAAAAGTAACACCCCTATATTGAGCCGTAGAATTAATTTGGCAATTGATTCGTTATACATCATATTTTCACCTTTAATAATAAAAATTTATATTGATATGTTAGTTTTATTTAAAAAAATAATTTTTACTAGACTATTTTTTATTTTTATAGAGTGCGGCCATCTCTTGGTGGTCATATAACTACAAGGTATCATGATAGCTTGATTTAACTGACAATATGCCTAATCGGACATTCTGTGGAGACCAAAATGATTATTAAGCCAAAAGTTCGTGGATTTATGTGTATTACCACCCATCCGTTGGGCTGTGATGCGAATGTTAAAGAGCAGATTGATTATATTAAAAACAAGGCGCCTTTTTCAGGACCCAAGCGAGTGTTAATAATTGGGTCCTCTACGGGGTATGGTCTTGCTGCTCGAATTGGTGCGGCATTTGGAAGTGGGGCCTCTACGTTGGGTGTATTTTTTGAGAAAGCGGGTAGTGAGAAAAAAACAGGGACGGCTGGATGGTATAATTCTGCCGCCCTCCATAAGTATGCCAAGCTAGACAGTTTGTATGCCAAGAGTATTAATGGAGACGCTTTTTCTGATGAAATAAAGCAAAAGGTTATCGAGACTATTAAGTCTGACCTTGGTCAAATAGATCTCGTTATATATAGCTTAGCATCACCACGACGACAGCACCCAAAAACTGGGGAAGTATTCAACTCAACGCTTAAACCGATTGGAAAAAATGTTACCTTGAGGGGTATCAATACTGACAAAGAAGAAATACAGGAATTCAGTCTTAACGCTGCTAGCGATGAAGATATTGACCAAACAGTTGCAGTTATGGGAGGTGAAGATTGGGATATGTGGATGACTGCGTTAAATAGTGCGGGAGTTTTAGCTAAAGGCGCAATAACCACATCATTTACCTATGTTGGTGAAAAAGCTACATGGGATCTTTATTGGAATGGAACAATCGGTTGCGCTAAAAAAGATCTAGATAAAAAGGTGCAAGGTATTCGTGCAATGCTTAGTTTGACCGGTGGAGATGCTCGTGTTTCAGTTTTGAAGGCTGTAGTGACTCAGGCAAGTTCTGCAATTCCAATTATGCCGCTATACCTTGCGTTGTTGTTTAAGGTGATGAAGGAAAAGGGCACGCATGAAGGCTGCATCGAGCAACTTTATCGTCTCTATACGGAATGCCTCTACGCTAATGATCCTCGCTTAGATGAACTGGGGCGATTAAGGGTCGATGAATTGGAGCTTTGTCCTGAAGTTCAGAAAAAGGTAGGAGATGCTTGGGCTGAGGTGACTACAGATAACCTGTCTGAGCTTACAGACTTTAAGGGCTATAAAAGTGATTTTCTTAAATTGTTTGGTTTCGGGCTTCCAGGCATAGATTATGATGCTGAAGTTGACCCTATAGTAAATATAGAAAACCTAATTGAATCTTGATTTGTTTGTAAACTTGTACATTTTTTTGCAGTATTCTGGTGATTTATGAGCACTAAACAGCAACTTACATTAAAGCACTTTCATCCCAAACTATGGCTTACATGGCTTGGATTTGGCTGTTGGAGGCTAATTGTTTTCTTGCCATACCCGGTAATTACTTGGCTTGGCCGACAGCTAGGGTTGATACTTTATTTGCGCGGTGGTTATCGCTATGAAATAGCAAGAGTTAACCTAAGACTTTGCTTTCCAGATATGACCGAATCTGATCGCCGTCAACTTTTACGCGATAATTTTATTAGCTATGGTATAGCATTTTTTGAGGTTGGTATTGGCTGGTGGTGGTCCCCAAGTCGATTGGAGAAAATCACTAATGTTAAGGGTTTAGAGCATATTGACGCACTTAAAGGTCAAGGAGCTTTATTGATGGCTATACACTTCACAACCATAGAGGTCGGAGCCTCAGGTCTCTCAGTAAGACGCTCAATTGATGGCATGTACAGACCACATAAGAATATCGTGTATGACTTTATTCAAAGAAGAGGCAGACTTTCAAAATCATTAGAAGCTGAGGTTTATACTAGAAATGATGTACGGGGAATATTAAAAGCACTCCGAAAAGGCAAGGTTATCTGGTATGCTCCAGATCAAGATTATGGTCCCAAGCAGAGCGTTTTTTCTGATTTTTTCGGAATAAAAGCTGCTTCTGTTACCGCAACTGCTAAATTTGCAAAAGTTGGCGATGCGCTTGTCTTGCCATTTTCTCATGTCAGGCTCGCTAATAATAAAGGGTACAGTATTACTATTCATCCTCCACTAGAAAACTTCCCATGTGAGGATGAGGTATCTAACGCAGGAATAATTAATAAGATGATTGAGGGTATGATTCTTGAGCAACCTGAACAGTATTTATGGGCGCATCGAAGATTTAAAACACGCCCCGAAGGAGAGCCAAGGCTGTATCCGAAGAAAAATAAGAGAAGATAAAATAAGCCGCTATTAAGTTATTAGCAAATACTTGTTCTACGCGGCTGTGGTCAGTAACATAACGCATAAAAAACTGTTAATTAAATATTTAAGGAATCAGATGATCACTGGCAGTATTGTTGCTTTGGTAACCCCTATGATGCCGAACAGTCTTGAGATTGATTGGGATTGTCTTAAGAAATTAGTTGAATGGCATATTCAAGAAGGGACCAATGCTATTGTAGCAGTTGGAACTACAGGAGAATCGGCAACTCTTGATGTTCAGGAGCATATGGCAACTATTGCCGCTATTGTTGAGGACTCAGCTGGACGTGTACCTGTCATTGCTGGTACCGGTGCAAATTGCACAAAAGAGGCTATAGAATGGACGCGTCGAGCACAGGAGTGCGGAGCGGATGCTTGCCTGTTGGTTGCCCCTTACTATAACAAGCCGACTCAGGAAGGCTTGTATCTTCATCATAAAGCGATCGCTGATGCAGTAGATATACCTCAAATTTTGTATAATGTCCCAGGCCGAACTGCGTGCGACATGCTTCCTGATACCGTATGTCGTCTGGCAGAAATAGAAAATATAATCGGGATCAAGGATGCCACTGGCGACCTAGGAAGAGCTAAACTGCTTATTGATATGTGCCCTTCAGGGTTCGCTATATACTCTGGGGACGATGCAACAGCATTAGAATTAATTTTAATGGGAGGTCACGGTAATGTATCTGTGACTGCTAATGTTGCTCCAAAATTGATGGCTGGTATGTGTAGCTTTGCGCTTCATGGGTCTGCAGACGAGGCCCGTGCAATCAATAAAATTCTTTCTCCAGTTCATGATGCTATGTTTGTTGAGTCCAATCCAATACCAGTTAAGTGGGCTGTAGCTGAAATGGGTCTGATACAGCATGGAATTCGATTACCTCTTACCGAATTATCTCATGACTTGAAAATTCAAGTATCCAGTGCATTAGAGCTAGCGGAACTTTTGAGCTGCGAATAGGTTTCACAAAAAATTGGAGTGTAGTTAATGGTGTCAAAAATAAAATTGATAGTATTGGTTTTTTTAGTTCCATCTCTTGTTGCATGTAGCGGCATCGAAATTGATAACCCAATACGTAATCGCGCCAACGACTATCTTTATTCCTCAGCAATTCCTCCGATGGAAGCTCCAGCTGATGCTGCTATAGGTGAGTTATATATAGTTCCAGATGTTCCTATTACAGGTCTTCCTTTGAAAGCTTTTTCAGCTCCAAGGCCACAGCCGCTTTCAGAAAACCTACTTGAAGAGACTGTAAGTATAGTTTCGTTTTCCGGAAAACGCTGGATTGCTATTAATAAACCTCCCGCTGAAGTCTGGCCAAGATTAAGAAGTATCTTGGCGAGAAGCGCGGTACCAACTGCGAAAATGGATCCACCAAAAGGCTTGCTGGAGACAGGATGGCTTGAATTTAAGGATGATGAAAAATATAGCCATAGATTCCGTTTTTCAATCTCGCCAGGCGTGGGGATTAGTAGTAGTGAAATCAGAGTCACCCAGATGCAGGCTTTATCAGGGAAAGAAAATTCAGCTGGGGAGTGGCCATTAGACTCAGTTAGCCCGCCACGAGAGGAAGAGTTTTCTGAGATAATAGCTAATGCGCTAAGCTCTGACGATAACGGTAGCTCTGTATCTTTGTTGGCCCAAAACATTGGTGGAGAATCAAGAGTAAAAATAATGGTACCTGAAGATTCCGAGCCCTATATTGATTTAAAGTTAAATTATGCCCGAAGTTGGAATTCTGTGATGGACTCGCTATCATTGGGCGGATTTTCTATTTCGAGTCAACATCAGTCAGAAAATCATTTGCTCGTAGAATTTATTGAGATCTTTGTGGTGGCAGAAGACGGATCATTAATGGGCTTGATTAGTGGCTTTTTGGAGCAAAGGAAAGGCGATGAAATGGAAGAGGCTCTCAAATACAAAGTAAGTGTTGTAGAGGGAAAAGAAAGCGTAGAGGTGCGCATACGAGACATGAATGGTGACCCTATACAGAAACTCTTGAGTGTTAAGTTGCTGAAAATCATACGCGCAAATCTTTCTTAATTTATGAAATTTTCTTCTTTAGGTAGTGGCAGTAGAGGCAACAGCACAGTTGTAAAATACAATGACACTACAATTTTAATTGATTGTGGATTTTCTGTTAAGGAGACCGAAAAAAGACTGAGTCTTTTGAATATAGATCCTTCAGTTATAAATGCAATAATAGTCACACATGAACATGGTGATCATATTCGTGGTGTTGCCCCTCTAGCAAAAAAATACAAACTTCCTGTGATGATGACTGCTGGAACAAGCAAGTTTTTAAAAAATTCTTCAGTGATAGATTTGAAGCTTATTGAAACTGAGATAGACTTCCATGTTGGTGAGCTGAAGATAACGCCAGTGCCAGTAGCTCACGATGCCCGTGAGCCCGTTCAATTTGTAATTAGAGGCGGTGGCTTAACTCTTGGTGTTTTGACTGACCTCGGTACGGTGACACAGCATGTTATTAATCTGTACCAGAAATGCGATGGGTTGCTTATAGAGTCAAATCACGATATAAACATGCTTGCTAATGGGCCGTATTCAAGCAGCCTAAAATCGAGAGTAGGTGGGCCCTGGGGCCATTTAAACAATAAGCAAATGTTAATTTTATTACAAAATATAAATCTTTCAAAAATACAGCAATTAGTAATCGGACATATTAGCCAGCAAAATAACAGCATTGAGCTTGTAAAAAAGGCTATTTCTGAGATAAAAAATAAGCTTCCCCCCATTTCATATGCAACTCAAAATGAAGGTTTTATCTGGGTGGAGCTAAAAATACAGAATAGTAAATAAGGGAACATCAGCTAGCAGTCTGAAAGACCCATAACTGAACTCTCTTTAAATTTTTTTTAGCTAGATGTTGGTTCTATTTTTATTTTTTCGCGATATGTTTTCCACAATTGCAATATTTGTATCATATTTTTTTTTAAAAACAACCTAAGTCGTTGATTTATGAATTTAATTTCATAAGTAATTGATTTTAATAGATTTTTTTAGTTGATTAAAAATTAACCAATTTGACCCTACCGCCCAAAGCAAGTGGTTTTGATTGAGTTATTTATAAGTAGTCCACAAAGTTATCCACAGATTTTGTGGGTAACTTTAAACCATAAAAAACTTGACACTGCTAGCCAAATTGTCCTAATTTAATTTCTAAAGGTATATCAGGCTGATACAGTTAATTTTTAACAATAAACTGCTTAATCTATAATAAATAAGGCACATATAATTTTATATAAAATACATATTTTTTTATAGGCAGGAAAAATCGTCATATCCCGAAGCGAGCTGTGTAATGGATAAAAACTTTGTGTCTTTATGTGTAACATATCTGGATAATTTTGAATCTTCAGCTCGCTTACTCGCTTCAAAACTTAATCTACCCTTGCTGGATTATGAAGAAGCTACTAATAATGATCGATTAATTTTGGTCGTAAGTGATCTTGGTTTGGCTGTGCAGCAATCGGGCAAAAACACTCCCGGACCTATCCGTTGTAATTTTAGTGGCGGAGCGGTCAACCATCGTCGTTTGTATGGAGGCGGTAGAAATCAAGATATTGCAAAAGCTGTTGGGATAGGGTCCAGTAGTTCTAAACTATTAGTTATGGATTTAACTGCCGGTTTAGGTCGAGATGGTTTTGTTTTAGCCTCTTTGGGAGCAACAGTGTTAATGATTGAACGAAATCCAGTAGTTTCCGCCTTGCTGGGAGATGGTCTAGCTAGGGCTAGAAAGACGAGCGCCGACAATGGGGTCGATTTAGAAAAAATATTGAAACGTATTTCTCTCATAAGTACAGATGCAGTTCTATATTTGAAGTCATTAGATGAAATATCCAGGCCCGATGTTATTTATCTTGACCCCATGTTTCCATCTAGGGGTAAATCAAGTAAGGTAAAAAAAGAAATGCAGTTACTTCATCAGTTGGTAGGTTTTGATGAGGATGGAGATAGCTTGCTTTTTCTGGCAAAAGAAAAAGCAAGGTATCGTGTTGTGGTAAAAAGATCTGTGCATGCACCATTTTTAGCAGACCAAAAACCCGGCTATTCCCTTAAAGGAAAATCAACTAGATTTGATGTTTACCCATTAAAAAAAATGCCTAGCTGTACTCTATGACTAAAGATCTGTCTCTGTAGGCTTATCAAGTAATTTTTCAAGAACACCTTGGTAAATCTGACTCAAGCACTCAAGACCTTTAATGCTAGTATGTTCATCAACTTTATGGATAGTCGCGTTTACAGGCCCCAGTTCAACAACCTGAGTACCATATGGTGCAATAAAGCGGCCATCTGATGTTCCGCCGGCAGTTGATAGTTGAGTTTTTATGCCGCTTATCTCTAGAATGCTTTTTGCTGTTGATTCTACAAGAAGACCTTCGGAAGTAAGAAATGGATTGCCACTTAGCACCCATGAGATTGTATAACTTAAGTTATGTCTCTTTAATATGGCTTCAGTTCGGGCTTTAATTTCTGTATCTGTGATCTCAGTTGAAAACCGAAAATTAAATACAATTTTGGCTTCGCCTGGAATTACGTTAGTTGCCCCTGTGCCGCTTTGAATATTAGATATCTGAAAGCTCGTAGCAGGGAAGGATTCGTTCCCTTCATCCCAGCATTCTTTTGTTAGGTCAACTAATGCCGGTGAAATTTTATGAATAGGATTGTCTGCTATTTGGGGGTAGGCGACATGCCCTTGAACCCCCTTTACAGTTAGCTCACAGTTGAGTGAGCCTCTGCGCCCATTTTTTATTATATCCCCAACTATCTCTGTGCTTGACGGCTCACCGACTAAGCACCATTCAGGAATTTGATTAGACTTCTTCAGCCACTCAGTGACCTTGACTGTCCCGTTAACAGCTGGACCCTCTTCGTCACTAGTGATGAGAAAAGCAATTTTTCCGTTGTGGTTTGGATTTATTGATATAAATCGTTCAGTTGCAGTTATCATTGCAGCTAGAGATCCCTTCATATCTGCAGCACCTCGACCATAAAGAAAGTCTCCTTTTATGGTGGGTTGAAATGGAGGGTGCCCCCAACTTTTTGTATCCCCTGCAGGAACTACGTCGGTATGGCCAGCGAAGCAAAAAGTGGGTCCGGCTTTCCCATGGACTGCCCAGAAATTTTTTACATCACCATAAGGGAGGCGGTGTATGCTGAAACCGATAGATTTAAGACGACTAATCATCAATTCCTGACATCCAAAATCTTCTGGCGTTACTGATGCGCGCTTTATTAGCTCGACTGCTAATTGAATTGTTTCAGATGGTTTAGATGAAATTGTATTCATGAATTTACGCCTTAAAATTTTTCACAAGATATGCAGTTTTTTTGTTAGTCCTACTTTTAGTTAGAATCATGCAAAACTTTGTTTAATTCTACAGCTGAATTATTGGTCAGGCATTCTACTGCGCCTGTTTCAGAGTTACGCCTAAACAAAAGATCATCTTTGCCGGATAAGTTTCTAGCTTTGACCCTAGTTACGTAATTCCCGCAATCATCTAGCAGGCTTACTTTTGTACCCGCAGTAATATATAAGCCTGCTTCAATAGTGCAGCGATCCCCCAAAGGAATACCTAGCCCAGAATTTGCCCCCAACAAGCATTGACTACCAATTGTGATAATAATTTGTCCGCCACCCGACAGAGTTCCCATAGTGGAACTTCCTCCGCCCAAGTCGGAGCCTTTTTTTACGAATACTCCTTGAGAGATACGCCCTTCAATCATGCTTATATCTTCTGTGCCAGCATTAAAGTTTACAAAGCCCTCATGCATAATAGTAGTGCCTTCTCCGATATAAGCACCCAGCCGAACCCTTGCTGTATCTGCAATCCTGACCCCTGATGGCACTACGTAGTCGACCATTTTAGGAAATTTATCAATACTGCTGACTGACAGGTTTGAGTTTTTCAGCCGAGCGTTTAGTTGCCTCTCTTTAAGCTCATTAATATCGATAGCGCCTTCGTTTGTCCATGCGATATTTGGAAGAACTCCAAATATGCCAGTAAGGTTAATATTGTTTGGTTTTACGAGCCTATGGGACAGTAGATGAAGTTTAAGATACCCTTCTGGTACGGTGGTGACTGGGCTGTCAGCTTCTAGTATAGTAATTAGGGTTGGCTTTTCGGCACTTCTCAGGCAATTGGCCGTATAAGCAAGAGCAGGTTCGGCTGAATCTAAAAAAATATTTGAAAGTTTCTCTAGTAGCTGATCATCTAAGGAAATAGTTTGATTTCCGCCGGTATATTTGAGTGTCGCGCATAATATTTTAGCTACGACTTCGTCTGGATTTATTAGTGGTTGAGGATAAAAAACTTCTAGCCACTCGTTTTTTTTGTTCTGGGTTCCAATACCTAGGCCAAAACTGAAGATTGTTGTCATTTTTTACATTTCCCGAATGAAAATTATTGAATAGTAAGGTTAAGTTTTAGAAGAAAAAATGATGTCATATTGCTCTGCTGTAAACCCAATGTAAATAAAACCATTCACATCTAGTATGGGTCTCTTGATAAGAGTCGGCTGCGCTAACATTAACTTAATAGCCTCGGAGCTAGAATTTTTTTTTTGGGTTTCTTTAGAGAGCTTTCTCCAAGTAGTGCTTTTTTTATTAAGAACAGATTCATAGTCTGTCGATAGTACCCATTTTTCCAATCTTGCCCTACTTAAGCCGTCTGATCGTAGATCATGAAACTGGTACTTGATGTTGTATTCGTTGAGCCACTTCATGGCTTTACGCACTGAGTCGCAATTTTTTATCCCGTACATGGTAATTTTTTTCATAGTTTACTTAGCGCACAGCAGTCGAACTTTTAATGATTCCAAATTATAGAGTGATAATGCTGTAGTTGCCAAAAAACACTACTAATTATTTGATAATTTATTCCAATTATTTTATCAAGACTAATTTTTTACGTCTCTATGAAATAGGCACTCAGTATAGCATTAAGCCTTTCGCGTCTTTGGCGCCGTCTTTCTTTTTGGGTATAGTGCGGTGCAAATTTTACAAATCGTACCATCGCAATTCCATGCAGAGCAAAACTCACGACCAAAATAAATAAACTGTAAGTGAAGCGCGCTCCAGTTTTTCCTGGGGAAAAGTAATCTCAAGTCCTTTTCTGTTTGAGTAACATTTCTGCCATTGGTGAGACCCCACCTTTGAGCCAAACGATGAATATGAGTGTCAACTGGAAATGCAGGGTGACCAAAACCTTGAGACATAACAACACTGGCTGTTTTATGCCCAACACCTGGCAGCCCTTTTAATGCTTCAAGATTTTCTGGTACTTCACCATAAAACTTATCAACGAGGATGTTGGATAATTTCGAAATAGCCTTGGATTTCTGTGGAGCTAGCCCGCAGGGGCGAATTATTTCATAGATAGACTGAATAGAAATTAAGGACATATCTTTTGGATTTTCAGCTTTTTTGAATAATATAGGCGTTACCTGGTTCACGCGAGAATCAGTGCACTGTGCAGAAAGTAGCACTGCAATAAGCAATGTATAGACATCCTTATGCGCGAGCGGAATGGGTGGAGACGGGTAAAACTCATTAAGTTTACTGAGAATGTAGGCTGCCCTTTGTTTTTTTAACATAGTTAACTCTAGTCATATGATGCAATAAATTTCTTAATTCTTTCTGCTGCTTGCCGACATTCCTCTATAGGCGCCACCAGGGCCATTCTTATGTAACCTCGGCCGGGGTTGTTGTTGTCTGAAGTTCTCCCAAGATAGCTACCAGGAAGGACAGTAACATTTTGTTGAGAAAATAATTCTTTAGAGAAGATTTCATCATCGCCTATATTTGCTGAAAGTATATTTACCCAAAGATAGAACCCGCCATCCGGTATACTTAAAGGTAAAATATCTCCCAGAATTTGTTGAAAAATTTCAAACTTCTGTCGATATTTATTCCGGTTTTCTTTCACATGAACCTCATCGCTCCAAGCTGCAATGCTTGCTAATTGAGTGACAAGAGGCATAGCGCAACCCTGGTATGTGCGATATTGCAAAAATGATTCAAGAATACTTGCGTCCCCTGCAACAAAACCAGACCTCAAACCGGGTAAGTTGGATCGCTTCGAAAGACTATGAAAAACTATACAACGCTGGTAATCATGCCTCTGCATTTCAGCGCAAGCCTCAAGCAATCCGGAGGGTGGCTTGTTTTCGTCGTAGTATATCTCTGAGTAGCATTCATCACTGGCAATAATAAAACTGTGTTTATCGGCAAGTTTAATTAACTTTTGTAAGGTGCTTATATCAAGTACGGCGCCACTAGGATTGCCAGGCGAACAGATATATATTAGCTGACATGAGCCCCAGGTTTTATCTGAGACGGAGTTAAAGTCAGTTAAAAATTTATTTTCTTTGTTGCAGCTGAGAAAGTGTATTACTGCTCCAGAAAGCAGTGCGGCACCCTCGTAAATTTGATAAAAAGGGTTAGGCATCAGAATAAGCGGGTTGCTTGTCCTGTTAATAACAGCTTGAGAGAACGCGAAAAGGGCCTCTCGAGTCCCATTAACGGGCAGAACCTGAGATTTTGGGTCCATATGCTTAAGGCTAAATCGACTTTTTAGCCAGTCAGAAACTGACTCTCTAAATTCTAAGGTTCCTTTTGTGCTCGGATACATCGATAGTTTATCCATTGAAGATGTGATTTTTTTGGCAACAAAGCTAGGTGATGGATGCTTTGGCTCTCCAATTGATAAAGAAATATGACTTAGTTTTTTTGGTGGAAAAACTCCAGAAAGAAGGGTAGACAGCTTCTCAAAAGGATATTGGTGGAGCTTAGTAAGGTCATTATTCATAACTGTTTTAGCTTTCATATAAGTTTCTGTTATCGCCAAAGGCTCATTTTTTGAAGAGGAGCGCCTTCTCCTTGATTCATGACCCGAGCATCAAGCTCATCACAAATAGTGTCCCCTATTTTTTTGCATAGAATAGGGTCACTCAAGGGTGAGTAGTTTAAATCAACGAGATGAAAAACATCTTCAACTCGCTCGCCCAAGGTCGAAATTTTTGCACTAATTAAGCGCAGTTCAAGTTTCATAAAAATTCGACCCAATCGCAATAGCAAGCCAGGCCTGTCTGGAGTGACAACTTCAAGAATTGTATGCATCTTGTCAATATTATTACTGATATTTGTAATAGTCATTGAGTTAAACTGCTTTAATTCTGCTGGAATTCTTCGCTTTACATCCAGGATAGATTGATTGGTGTTTTGAAAAGCTTTATGCAGCGCTGATTCAACTTGCCCAATAATTTTGTGTTGATTGCCAAATGGTTCGCCCTTTTCATTAAGGACGTAAAAAATGTCAAAAGTGTTTTCTTTTATATTTTCATTTAAGCTTGCATCTAAGTTGGTGTTTAGACTGGTATGCAGGCTAGCATCTAGAATTCTTAGTCTTAGCTTGTCAAGCGTCGCTGCAATTACAGGGAAGACGTTATATAGACCATTGGTGCCTATAAATATTTGCGTAGCAGTAGGAATCTCTAGGCCTTTATTCTTTATTAGGATAACCGGTAAAGCTGTATTTTTTTGCCTAGAGATAGCTTTTGTGTAGCTGGCAATATCAGATGCACTTTCTCTAAGAAAAAACTCATCATCAAGATCGCCCCATATTTTTTTTGCATCAACACTACTGAAGCCATCCTTAAATAGCTCTGCTATGGCGGCATTTTTGGTATTTGTAACCCAGCTTTCACGACTTACTGGATTCTCAAGCCCGCGGTTCAGTGCTTTTTTTGTTTCTGAATATAACTGACGCATAAGTGATGCCTTCCAGCTATTCCATAATTCAGGATTTGTAGCAATTATGTCAGCTACGGTTAATACAAGCAGATAGTCCAGTCGAACTTTGCTGCCTATCAGCACGGCAAACTTATGGATAACGTCTGGATCAGATATGTCAGATCGCTGAGATGCACTAGACATTAATAGATGGTTTTCCACTAACCATGAAACTAGCTCTGTTTCCGCGGCTGGCATTCCGTGTCGCTCACAAAAATTAGCAGCATCCACTGCGCCTAAGACAGAGTGATCGCCACCTCTGCCTTTTCCAATATCATGATATAGTCCAGCAATAAAGGCTAGCTCGGGTTTTGGTAAGCTCTTGTATACATGAGCTGTCACTGGGAATTTGTGCGCTTCTTCTGGCCGATCAAAAGTACGCATATTTTTTATCAACTGAAGCGTGTGTGCATCTACAGGGTATCGATGAAAAAGATCATGCTGTGTCTGTCCTATAATTGCTCCAAATTCAGGCAGATATCTTCCTAATATTCCATATCTTGTCATACGTTGCAGTTGAGTAGTCATATTGTATGGAGATTTAAGCAGGCGTAAGAAAAGAGCTTTATTAATAGATGAATTGCAGAATGATTGATCAATTAATTTTCGATACTGTCGAATTTGGCGGATAGTAGTTGCGCAAATTCCTAAGATATTTTCATTCTCCCCCAGCAAGCAAAATATTTCTAGAAGCGCCGAGGGCTCCTTGGCAAAAATATGCTCATCAATAGTTTCAATATGCCGATTTTTTACTACAAAGCGCTCATTTAGTATGAGGCGTTTTCCAGATTTATTCTTGGGAAAATTTATCTCTTCGAGATGGTGAAATAAAACGTCATTTAACTCTCTAATAGACAGTACTACTTGATAGTAATGCTGCATAAACTGCTCTACACCTAGTCGTTTTTCGCCATCCTTATAACCAAATATCTCTGCAATTTTTCGTTGATAGTCAAAGAGTAGTCGCTCTTCTGGCCTCTTAGCTATAAAGTGCAAACAATAACGAACCTTCCAGAGAAATGCTTCGTCGCGCTTGAGTTGAAGGTACTCTTCTGGGGTAATAAAATCATCACCAATTAACTCCTCCAAAGATTCAACGCCAAAATGACGTCGAGCTACCCAGCTTATCATTTGGATATCCCTGAGCCCTCCAGGTGCTTCCTTGATATTTGGTTCGAGGTTATATTCAGTATTACCATGCTTTTCGTGGCGTTTTTTTTGCTCCATCAGCTTGGCTTGAAAAAAACTACTTGATGACCAAATTTTTAGGGGCCATATTCTTGCAGCACTTGTCTTTTTCAATAAAGCTAGTCTGATTTCATTTCCACCGCATATTGTTCTAGTTTCCATCAGGTTTGTTGCTACAGTGAGATCATTTTTTGCAGCTTTAACACATTGCGGTATTGATCGAACGCTATGACCTATCTGTAATTGAATATCCCATAGAAATGCTAGAAAATTTTCAATATTTTCTCTGTAATGATTTTGCTCTTTAGAGCGAACTAAGAGCATTAAGTCTATATCCGACTGCGGGTGCAGTTCGCCACGCCCATAGCCACCCACTGCTAACAGGGATATATTTGTATCCCAATGGAATTTATTCCATGCATAACTGAGGATCAAATCAATAAAAGATGATTTTTCGGCGAGTAAGATTGATGTTTGCTCGCCCTGTTGAAATCTTAGATCAAAGTTTTTATTAGTTACGTTTATTGCATCTTTAAATACTTGAATGTGGTTTTTTTTTGACAACTCACTAGCAAATTTCTTTTCATCAAAGACCGTTGGGTTTTTTTGGGGAGCACTATTTCTTGCGGTCATTAGAAGACTTCTTCGCTGCGAGCTGTTAACACCTCTACTCCATTAGCTGTTACGGCAAGAGTGTGCTCCCATTGGGCCGATAGCCGTCCATCTACAGTCTCCACAGTCCAGCCGTCTTTTTTGACTTTAGTATGATGTCTGCCAGCGTTTATCATGGGCTCGATTGTAAATGTCATACCTTCTTTTAACTCATAGCCGGTATTGGCGCGCCCAAAGTGAAGGACCTGAGGATCTTGGTGAAACTCCGTGCCTATACCGTGACCACAGTAGTCTCTCACTACACTGTAGTAGTTGCTTTCGGCATGCTGTTGAATGATGTGGCCAATATCCCCAAGACGAACTCCTGGTTTTACTATTTCTATGGCCTTATAGAGACTTTCCTGGCAAACGTCGACCAGTCGTTTGGCATGGCTTGCAGCTGCACCTACAAAAAACATTTTACTTGTATCGCCGAAGTACCCATCTTTAATTACAGTAATATCGAGGTTGACAATATCTCCATTTTTTAAATATTTGTTCTCACTTGGTATTCCATGGCAAACAACTTGATTTACTGACGAGCAAATAGACTTAGGAAAACCCTTGTAGTTTAATGGCGCTGGGATTGCTTTTTGAATGTCAATAATATGCTTGTGGCAAATAACATTGAGCTCTTCAGTCGATACCCCAGCTATAACATGAGGTCCTATCATCTCCAGGACTTCTGCGGCAAGCCTTCCAGCAACTCGCATTTTTTTTAGTTCTTCAGAATTTTTTATATGGACGGGCATAATTTTTTCCGCAATAAAGATTAGTCTCTATTATTATATAGGATTGTAGTTTTCAATTAAATCTTTGGTCGCTTCAATTGGAAGAACTATAGATTCAAAGCTCTGCTTTGTTGCACCTAAAGACCACTAGTATAGGTTTACATTAATGTGTAACAGCAATATATATTTATTTTGACCTTAATTTTCATTCACAAATTGTCTTGATTATGGTATAAAGCGGACCGTTTTAGCTCTTGTCTGAAACTAACGATACACATATATCGACACACTTGTCAGGGTGCCTGTCTCATCTTTAACAGGTTGACCAGTGGGGTATATGGAAGATTAACCCTAATTCAAGGAAAAATTATGACAGCTGTAAGCATGAAGGAGATGTTGCAGGCTGGTGTCCATTTTGGACATCAGACTCGCTATTGGAACCCAAAGATGGATAAGTTCATTTTTGGAGCTCGCAACAAGATTCATATTTTAAATTTAGATCACACCGTTCCAGCATTTAACGAGGTGTTGGAAATTGTTCGCAAGATAGGCGCTAACAACAATAAGGTTTTGTTTGTCGGCACGAAACGTGCGGCACAAAAAGTAGTCGCTGAAGAAGCTGCTCGAGCAGGCATGCCATTTGTTAGCCATCGATGGTTAGGGGGTATGCTCACTAATTATAAAACGATTCGGGCATCTATAAAACGCTTTCGTGATTTAGAAGCGCAGAGTCAAGACGGAACTTTTGATAGGCTTACAAAGAAAGAAGCCTTAATGAGAACCCGATTAATGGCAAAGCTTAATAATTCTATCGGCGGCATCAAAGATATGGGTGGCCTTCCAGATATTTTGTTTGTGGTAGATGTTGATTATGAACGCATTGCCATTCAAGAGGCCAACAAGCTTGGAATCCCGGTGATTGGTATTGTTGACACAAACAGCAACCCTGATGGGATTGATTATGTAATCCCTGGCAATGATGATGCAATTCGAGCAGTTAAGTTGTTCTGCTCTGCTGTTGCTGATGCAATTTTAGAAGGCAAGGCTGATGCAAATGCTGCTGTTGTTAAGGATGAATTTGTTGAAGTTGAAAAAGAAATTGTTGAAGTCGAAAAAGAGACTGTTGAGCCAAAAGAGAAAGTTTCTGAGTAAACACTATCAGTATTGTAAATAAATATTAACGAGGCCATGCCTCAACCAGAGGGGGCGTAGCCCCCTTTTTTTAAATTTAATTTATTAAAGCAGGGAGTAGGGTAATGGCAGCATTTTCTGCATCTATGATCAAAGATCTCCGAGACCGAACTGGTCTTGGGATGATGGAATGTAAAAGAGCTTTGGCAGAGTCTGGGGGAGATATTGATAAAGCAATTGACGACCTTCGTAAGTCTAGCGGCATTAAAGCGGCAAAGAAAGCAAGTCGTATTGCAGCCGAAGGGGTTGTTGCGGTTAAGTTGTCTCAAGACAGAACTTATGGTGTTATGATTGAAGTTAATTCTGAAACAGACTTTGCAGCACGAGACGAAAATTTTTTAAAGTTTGTAGAAGACGCTCTTGATAAAGCTTTTGGCAATAAGCAGCTTGATTTTGATGAATTAGTTTTAAGTATGGAGAGTGCTCGACAGGGCCTGGTTCAAAAAATTGGAGAAAATATAAATATTCGCCGAGTAGAGTTGGTTGAGGCGCCAGTTGTTGGGGCTTACATCCATAGCAATAGTCGTATAGCTGTTTTAGTCGCACTCACAGGTGCAGATGCAGATGTTGCTAAAGATGTTGCCATGCATGTTGCTGCAGCTAACCCTCAAGTAGTTAACCCGGAAGATATGCCTGATTCTTTAGTAAGCAAAGAGAAAGAAATCTTCATCGCACAGGCCAAAGAAAGCGGAAAATCAGAAGAGATAATTGAAAAGATGATCAAGGGTCGCATCAATAAATTTTTATCAGAGTCCAGTCTCGTTAGTCAGCCTTTTGTAAAAAATCCTGAAATTACAATAAACAAGTTAGTCGAGGGTTTTAACGCTAAGGTTCTTTCTTTTTCTCGGTTCGAGGTAGGAGAGGGAATCGAAAAAGCTGAAGTAGATTTTGCTGCAGAAGTGGCTGCCCAGGTTAGCGCAGCAAAATGATAAAAAAAGGGAGGCTTGGCCTCCCTTTTTTGTAACTGTAAAGGAATTAACAATTACAGGATAATATGCAAAAAAAATGTATCAAGAAAATAAATAGCCTCGGAGTACAAAATGCCATCTGTTGGGGACAAGAAGTACAAAAGAATACTGCTTAAACTAAGTGGTGAAGAACTAATGGGAGAGGAGGGTTTTGGTATTGACCCAAGAGTACTCGACCGGATGGCTTTGGAAATAGGGCAGCTGGTTGGTATTGGTGTCCAGATAGGTTTAGTTATTGGTGGCGGGAACTTATTTCGAGGGGCAGCACTTAGTGCTGCTGGAATGGAACGAGTTACTGGGGATCATATGGGCATGCTGGCAACCATGATGAATGGACTAGCCATGAGAGACGCTCTGGATCGTAATAATATTTCTGCGCATGTGATGTCCGCAATATCCATGAGTGGCGTTATGGAGCAATATGATCGTCGTAAAGCCACGCGTTATCTTGATAGTGGCGATGTAGTAATTTTTTCTGCTGGTACAGGTAACCCATTTTTTACTACGGATTCTGCTGCATGTCTGCGTGGAATTGAAATTGATGCCGAGATTGTCCTTAAAGCTACCAAGGTTGACGGTGTGTACTCTTCGGATCCGCTCACCGATCCAAGTGCTACAATGTATTCGAATCTGACTTATGATGAGGCCTTAGCAAAAAAATTAGGGGTTATGGATTTAACAGCGATTTGCTTGTGTCAAGAACATCGCATGCCCTTAAGGGTGTTTCGTATGTCTAAATCTGGAGCGCTCTTAAACATTGTTGTGGGCGGAAATGAAGGAACTTTGATTGAGGAACAGCAAAAATGATTGACGATTCAAAGCAAGATGCAGAAAAACGTATGGTTAAAAGCGTAAGCGCATTGTCTCATGCTTTTAATAAGATTCGCACAGGGAGGGCCCATCCGAGCTTGCTAGATGGATTGACAGTATCGTATTACGGGGTTGAAACGCCATTGTCCCAGATTGGAAATGTTAATGTTTTAGACGCGCGAACCTTGTCTATTTCTGTATGGGAGAAAGATTTGATACCAGAAGTAGAAAAAGCAGTTCATAGGTCAGATCTGGGGCTAAATCCATCGACTACCGGAGAGCTTATTCGTATTCCTATGCCTCAATTAACAGAAGAGACTAGAAAGAATTTTATAAAAAAAGCTCGCGCAGAAGCTGAGGGGGGAAGGATCTCTGTTCGAAATATACGGCGTGACGTTTTATCAGACATAAAAAATATGTTTAAAGACAAAGAGATTAGTGAGGACGATGAACGAAGAGCCCAAGATGATGTCCAAAAAATAACAGACAAGCATATTAAGCAGATTGATGAGATCTTAGCCGCTAAAGAAGTTGATTTAATGGAGATTTAGCGTAGAGACTTTATATGAGCATAGAAACTAATTCTTCCCTTGCCCCCTTAGGCCATGTAGCTATCATAATGGACGGTAATAACCGGTGGGCCAAGGAGAAAGGTTTGCGCGGTATTGATGGACACAAAATAGGCTCTGAAAGAGTTCGTGATATTCTAGATTCCATTGAAAAGCACGATATAAGCATGCTTACACTTTTTGCATTTAGTAGTGAAAATTGGAATCGATCAAAAGTAGAAGTTAAAGCTTTGATGTCACTGCTGTCATCGTATCTTAAAAAAGAATTAAAAAATCTGAAAGAGAAAAATGTGAGACTGAAGGTTATCGGTCGTAGAGTGCGCTTCAGTTCTGAACTAAACAAGTTAATTAAAGATACCGAGTCAGCAACAAAAAATGGTAAGCGCACTTTAGTGTTAGCTCTGGATTATGGTGGTAAATGGGAGATTGCTGAAGCCGCAAAAAAGATAGCTCAACAGGTTGAATCCGGAGAGATAGCTCCAGCAGACATAACCGAGAGCATGCTTGATCAAAGTATGTGCATGCCGGGCTTTCCACCACCTGATATATGTATTCGCACTGGGGGCGAACAGAGAATTAGTAATTTTTTATTATGGCATATGGCTTACACTGAGCTTTACTTCACAAGTTGTTATTGGCCAGATTTTGATGGTGCAGCTTTTGATGTTGCAATATTTGATTACCAAAAACGGCAGCGACGTTTTGGTGGGCGAAAAAAGCCACTGCTTAACCTAGGGAGTGATTGTGCTTAACCAAAGAATTTTAACAGCCATAGGTATGGCTGTTTTTTTTATTGGGACATTAGCTTATCTTGATCCTTATTCCTTTTCTATTTTAGTAGCTGTTGTAGTTATTTATGCAGCCTGGGAATGGGCAAGCTTGTCTGGTTTTCGTAGTTACGGGTCAAAGTTTCTGTATGCATTTTTTGTGTTAGGGGTTTTGGTTTTTTTAGGTTATATATTAGGCTTTGGGAAAACAGAACCCCTTGACTTGCATGCCGCAAAATCTTTACTGACCTGGTTGGTTTCCTGGTGGGCGATAGCTTTATTATGGATTCAAGGGTATCCCAGTAGTGCCGTGCTTTGGGGTAGTCGGTATGGCAGAGCGACAATAGGGTTATTGGTTCTGGTTCCGACTTGGATGGCAGCGTCAATCTTGGTCTCTTTAAGCAAGGGTGAATGGTTAATTTTTGTTGTGGTATTGATTGTTGCTTTTGCAGATATTGGCGCTTATTTTGTAGGTTCTAAATTTGGAAAACATAAGCTTGCCAAAAATGTGAGTCCGAATAAAACATGGGAAGGCTTTCTCGGAGCCATATTGGCAAACTTATTTTTGATTCTCTTCCTTGGATTTTTCTTGAAATTAAGCGCAACAGGTTGGCTGACATTGTTTTTAGCAGTGATAGCTACAGTTTTAGCCTCTGTGGTCGGTGACCTGCTAGAAAGCATGGTAAAGCGACATCGAGGGGTCAAAAATAGCGGGAATATTTTACCAGGTCACGGGGGTATTTTAGATCGTATAGATAGCCTCACCGCAGCACTGCCTGTGTTCGCATTAATTTTTGTTTATAATAATTTTCAGTTTTAAGAAATTAGTTGTAATTATTTATGCAAATATTAACAGTATTGGGTGCAACAGGCTCTATCGGCATTAATGTTTTAGATGTCGTTTCCCGGCATCCAGATCGCTTTAAAATATTTGCTTTGAGCTGCCATACAAAAGTGATTGAGCTGGCCGCCCAATGTGAAAAGTTTCAGCCTCTGTTTGCCGTAGTTTTTGACCGTTCAAAGGCGAATAACCTAAAAAAGTTACTGCAAGAAACTTCTCCGGGTACAACAGTGCTATGCGGAATTGAGGGGCTATGCTTTATAGCGGGCGAACCCTCAGTCGACACAGTCATAGCCGCTATAGTCGGGGCTGCTGGCTTGCTGCCTACGCTAGAAGCAGCAAAATCAGGCAAGAAAATCTTATTGGCAAACAAAGAATCGTTGGTGATGGCCGGTTCTCTTTTTATGGATGCAGTGCATCAAGGCGGAGGCACGCTTCTGCCTATTGATAGCGAACATAATGCTATATTTCAATGTCTTCCGTCTGATTATACGGACGCCAAAAAGTGCGGTGTACGTAAAATTGTTCTAACTGCATCAGGCGGCCCTTTTAGGGGGCTTGATTTAGGTAGTCTATCAGGCGTCACCCCCGATCAAGCTTGCGCTCACCCTAACTGGAAAATGGGCAGAAAAATATCGGTAGATTCTGCAACTATGATGAACAAAGGGCTTGAACTGATAGAGGCTTGTTGGATTTTTGGCGTTTCTCCAGGTCAAATAGAAGTCATTGTCCATCCTCAGAGTATTATTCATTCAATGGTTGAGTATCTAGATGGCTCTATTTTGGCTCAGCTGGGCAACCCTGATATGAGAACCCCAATTGCTCACGCTTTGGCGTGGCCTGCAAGAATCTCATCCGGTGTAGCTAGTCTAGACATTATTAGAGCTGCACGTTTAGATTTTGAGGCTCCAGATCTAGAGCGCTTTCCTTGTTTAGCTTTAGCTATTCAGGCTGCAGAAACAGGAGCTAGCGCACCTATAGCGCTAAATGCCTCTAACGAGGTTGCAGTAGATGCGTTCCTTAAAAAAGAGATTTTATTTACACAAATATCTGAAATAGTTGCTATGGTTTTGAGTGAAATCACTATAACAGAGCCAAGCTCATTAGAGGCCATTCAGCGCTGCGATCGAGAGTCTCGGGAATTGGCAATAAAGTTTATTAAAGGGTATTTGTAGAAATGATTAAATTTAAAAGAATTTTTTAATTCGGGATAAACGGAAGATTAAATGAGTATATTTTTGACAGTTTTCTACACGCTGCTTGCCTTGGCTTTGTTGATATCTTTTCATGAGTTTGGGCATTTTTTTGTGGCCAGACTTTGTGGTGTTAGAGTTATGCGCTTTTCCATTGGCTTTGGCCCCAGGCTTGTCAGTTGGCATGATAGCAAAGGAACGGAGTTTGTTTTGTCAGCGCTACCTCTTGGCGGATACATAAAAATGGTTGATGAGAGAGAGGCTGATGTATCTCCGGAGGAGTTGCCTTTTGCGTTTACTCAAAAAACTGTTTGGCAAAGAATGGCTATTGTTGTGGCGGGACCCGCGGCAAATTTTTTGTTAGCGATTATGATTTATTGGATTTTATTTCTGCATGGGGTGACAGGTATAGCGCCCGTTATTGGTGAACTGATTCCAGGCTCTATTGCTGAAAAAGCCGGACTTAATGTGGGCCATCAAATTATAGCTATTGATGGAGAGGAAACCCCAACTTGGAAAAAAATACATGAACAGCTTTTAGGTCGGATTGGAGAATCAGGCGCTATTAGATTTACAACTAAACTCCCTAGCGAGCCCGCACTTTACAATTACCAAGGGCAACTGCAGGATTGGATGTCAAAATCTGAAAAATTAGATCTGCTGCCAAACATAGGATTACTACCTTACACCCCTGAGGTTCCTCCTGTGATTGATAGGGTGGTTCCTGAAAGCCCAGCAGAAAAATCTGGATTGATATCTGGGGATCTATTGATATCTGCCGATAATTTGCCACTCAAAGAATGGGTAACTTGGGTTGATTATGTTCAAAAGCGCCCTGGTGTGGCTATAAATATTGGAGTGGAGCGTGATGAAAAGTTGTTTTATGTAAAAATAACTCCTGAGAAAGTTTTATTGAAGACAGGAGGTGTTGTGGGTCAAGTCGGAATAGCTGTAATGCGACCGGAGTGGCCAAAAAATATGGTTTATGCTGTTTCATATAGCCCCTTTGATGCTTTGACTGAATCATTAGGCAAGACCTGGGATACGTCTGTTATGATTTTGGGTTCGGTGAAAAAAATGCTAGTAGGTGATATATCGCTAAAGCATCTGAGTGGGCCCATTACGATTGGCAAGGTGGCTGGGAAGTCAGCTGAATATGGGCTCGCATCTTACTTGGGTTTCATAGCTTTGCTCAGTATTAGTTTAGGCATTATGAATCTTCTGCCAGTTCCAGTGCTAGATGGCGGGCATTTGCTATATTTTATAATTGAAGCGATCAAGGGATCACCCTTGCCTGAAAAAATTCAAATATTTGGGTTGAAAATAGGTATATTTTTGGTGGTTGGGTTGATGTCCTTAGCGCTGTATAATGACATACTGAAATGATTTTTTGTGGTTTGCAGCATTGCTCCTACTATAAATAAGTCGCTATGTTGACAACTAAAAGTAAATAAGAGGTGCATTAATACCTAATGAAATTAATTTTCTCATTTTTCTTCTTGGCTATGGTGTCTTTTGGCGTTAATGCAGAGATGTTTCAGGTTAAAGATATCAGAATTGATGGCCTTGAGCGTGTCTCATCAGGGACAGTATTTGCGTCATTAGGAGTGAGTGTAGGCGACAATGTTGATGTAGACGCTGTACGTAGTATTACGCGAGATTTGTTTAGGCTAGGATTTTTTGATGATATAAAAATTTCTCATGATGATGGAATTTTAATTATCAGTGTTTCAGAGAGGCCAGCAGTAGCCGAATTGTCTATTGAGGGCAATACCGCTATACCAGAAGAGACCTTGTACAAGTCTTTAAGGGAGGCCGGATTGTCTGTGGGGCAGATTTTTCGTCACGCCGTGCTTGAGGGTATGAGTCAAGAATTGGAGCGACAGTATGTGAAGCAAGGCAGGTACGGAGCTGGAGTTGACATAGAAATTGAAGAGCTCCCTCAAAACAGGGTAGCAGTCACTGTAATGATAGATGAAGGCGATGTTGCCTCCATAGCAAGTATCAATATTGTGGGAAACGATCATTTTGATGACGCTACACTTGCAGTCTTGTTTGAGTTGAAAGAATCTAACTTGTTATCATTTATTTCACAGAATGATAAATATAGTCGTGAAAAGTTAACTGGAGACATAGAGAGAGTAGAGTCTTACTACCTAAATAGGGGATATCTCAATTTTTCAGTCGAATCCACCCAAGTGACGATTAGTCCAGATCGTGAATCAGTATTTATAACAATAAATGTAAAAGAAGGGGATATTCACACCGTCACTGAGATTACGCTTTCTGGAAATCCTATGATACCTGAGGCTGAAATTAGAGAGCTCATTATCCAAAAAGAAGGAGAGGAGTTCTCTCAAATCCTCATGACCATTTCTGCAGAAAAAATTGCGGCACGCTTAGGAAATGATGGGTATGCTTTTGCTGAAGTTAAGGGTGTTCCTGATATAAACAAAGAAGATAAGACTGCTAAATTAATTTTTTATATAGATCCTGGCACTAGAGCCTATGTTAGGCGTATTGAGTTTCGTGGAAATACGAAAACAATGGATGAGGTCTTACGAAGGGAAATGCGACAAATTGAAGGAGCGACAGCCTCTACCGAGATGATTGAATGGTCAAAAAACAGATTGCAGCGAACAGGATTTTTTAAGACAGTGGAGACCGAAACTCGACCTGTTCCTGGGGTGAGCGACCAAATTGATATTTTTTATACAGTGGAAGAGCAGGCCTCAGGAAGCGTCGGAGCAAGCATCGGCTTTGCGCAGAGCTATGGGCTTACTTTGGGTGCAAACATAGCAGAAAATAATTTCCTCGGTACTGGTAAAAAACTAAAAATGGGGCTAAATCAAAATGGCTTCCAAACAAATTTATCATTGAATTATGTAGATCCATTTTTTACACAGAATGGTGTCAATGCTGGCTTTAACGTTTTTGCGAAAAAACAAGATTTCGATGAAGGCAACCTGGCGAATTACACTACAGAAAGCATGGGTGCAGCAACTTCGTTTGGATACCCTATCTCCGAAACTCAAAACCTTGGTTTTGGGCTTGGGGTTGAAATGCTTGAACTGGATTCGGGTGGTTTTTTCAAGACAAGGCTTATGGAAGAATTCTTGGATGAAGAGGGTGATGACTACACTATAGTGACGACTAATTTGTTTTGGGGGATGTCCACTCTCAACGGAGCCGGTACTGATGCAACCCGAGGTCAGTCGCATAAAATAACTGCAGAACTCACAGCACCAGTTGGAGATTTAAACTATTTCAAATTTGGTTATGACGCACATTTTTTCCATACACTATCTAAGAGTCTAGTTCTGCACTTGCATGGAAATGGTGGTTATGGAGATGGGTATCTTGATACAGACACACTCCCATTCTTCAAGAATTTTTACTCTGGCGGAAATGGCTCTGTTCGAGGCTTTAAGCAAAATACGCTGGGCCCAAGAGATGTACCTATAACTCCTGGTTATGAGCATGAGGCTGATCCTTTTGGCGGTAACGTCGTCATTGAGAGTTCAGCGGAAATCTTGTTTCCTATGCCGTTCTTGAAAGATAAAAATCTTGTCCAAATGTCAGTTTTTATGGATGCAGGTAATGTCTTTGATACAGACTGCGGGAATGTTTCAGAAGACTTTTGTCAAGAGCCAAATTTAGGAGACCTTAGATACGCTATTGGCGTCGGCGGAACATGGAAGAGTAGTTTTGGCCCCATATCCGTAAGCTTTGCATCACCATTTAATACAGGAAAAGAAGATGAAAAAGAAACATTTCAGTTTAATATGGGTGGCGGGTTTTAGGGTATAGTGACACAGCTTATTAAAAAGAATTTAAACACAACAATTATATTTATTTGAGGGAGAAAAAAGTGCGCATAGCAAATATAGCAATTCTTACATTAGTGGCATTAATTTCGATAAAAACAGTTGCAGAACCAGTTGCTATGAAGGTTGGCATCGTAGCTCCAGATGCTGCGTTGTTTAACACTGAATATGCTTTGGCTGAAATTAAAAAAACTGAGACAAATAAAGAGTTTGTCGCTTTAAAGGGTAGATTTGATGGTTTAATAGAGGAAATGAAAGTATTAAATACAGAAATGGAAAATAAAGGCATGACCTGGTCTGCCGAGCAGAACGAGGATGCCCAAAAAAAGATGGGTTACCTCAGGGCTGATATAGAGTTAATTCAGAAAAAACTGCAATCTGAGCAAAAAGCATTGCAATCAAAAATTATGAAAACAATGGAACCTCAGATCCAGGAAGCATTACAAGAGTTAATCCAAGAAGAGGGGCTAACACTTTTGCTTAGAAAAGAAGCAGCTATTTTTGGTGGTGAAGGGGTAGATTATACAAATAAGCTGATTGATCGATTAAACAAGAAAACTACTAAGTAGATTTTATTAAGCTCATAGGAATATGTTGAGGCAGACAGAATGTCTAGTTATTCTCTAGGATATATAGCTGGACATATAGGTGCAGAGCTAATAGGCGATAGTAAATACCAAATTAGCGGCTTAAGAACTATAAAGGATGCGAGCTCGACAGAGTTAACATTTTTATCGAATCCTTTATATAAGAAGTTTTTATCTTCTACTAAAGCAGGGGCAGTCATCATCTCAAAGGGGCAACTATCAGGCTATTCTGGTAACGCCCTTGTTGTTGATGACCCCTATCTTGCCTACGCATTAGTGTCGGCACTTTTCTCTGGGGTGCCTATTATGGCAAAAGGGATTCACAAAACAGCAATTGTGGCGCCTAATGCAAAAATTTCAAAGACTGCCGCTCTTGGTCCAAATGTGGTGATTGGTGCGCATGTAACTATTGGCGCACATTGCCAGGTAGCTGCTAATACTGTTGTAGGGGATGATTCTGTAATTGGTGACTACTGTAAGATTTCCTCTAATGTGTCTATTTGTCATGGAGTCAATATAGGTGATCATGTCATCATACATAGCGGAGCTGTGATTGGGGGAGATGGTTTTGGCTTTGCTAGGAGCTCAACCCATTGGGTGAAAATTCATCAGCTAGGTGGAGTTGTTATAGGAGATAGGGTGGAAATTGGCGCCTGTACTACTATAGATAGAGGTGCTCTTGGTGATACTGTTGTCGAGAATGGTGTGATTCTCGATAATCATATACAAATTGCTCACAATGTATGTATTGGTGAAAATACAGCCATTGCAGGATGTTCTGGTATATCTGGCAGTACAGTAATAGGAAAGAATTGCGTGTTTGCTGGGCAGACAGGGGTAGTAGGACACCTAAAAATTTGTGATGGCGTTTCTACTACAGTAGGCACTATTATTACAAAATCAATATCTGAGCCTGGTTCTTATTCGTCAGGGATGTCACTTAATCATACGGATAAGTGGCGAAAAAATGTAGCTCGCTTCAATAGATTGGATAGCCTAGATCAACGCCTTAAAGATCTAGAAAAAAATACATAATTTTTGCTTTTTTTGAAAATTCGAAGTTTCTAGAGATAATTTAATGGATATAAATGATATAAAAAAACGCTTACCTCAGAGGTACCCTTTTCTTTTGGTCGATCGGGTTGTAGAGATGGAGCTAGGCGAGCGAATTTTAGCCTATAAAAACATCACAGCTAACGAAGAGGTGTTTAACGGGCACTTTCCCAATGCGCCAATTTTTCCTGGGGTAATGATTATTGAGGCGATGGCTCAAGCGGCAGGAGTGCTTGGGTTTGTCACTGCCGACAAGTATGCGGACGATGACGTCCTTTATTTGTTTGCTGGAGTTGACGGCGTTCGCTTTAAGCGTCAAGTAATACCTGGAGATAAACTGATGCTAGAGGCGCGAGTGGATTCAGTAAAGCGTTCAATCTGGCGGTTTAAGTGCAAAGCAACTGTGGATGGAGAGCTTGCATGTGAGGCCACTATACTCTGTGCATTAAAGACGGTTTAAATATATGTCGCTTATCAGCTCAAATGCAATTATTGATTCTACTGCCGAACTGGGTGAGGGTGTAGAGGTAGGTCCGTGGACGCAAGTAGGGCCCAATGTGAAGATTGGGGCTGGCAGCGTTATTAATTCTCATGTTGTCATCAAAGGACCCACCACCATAGGTGAAAATAATCGTATTTTTCAGTTTTCTACTATAGGCGAAGACACGCCAGATTTAAAATATAACGGTGAGCCAACACGTCTGGAAATTGGAGACAACAACACTATCCGTGAGGGAGTCACAATACACAGAGGCACCATGCAAGACGAAGGCCTCACCTCTATTGGCAGCAATAATTTAATAATGGCATATGCCCATATCGGTCATGATTGCAAGGTCGGTAGTAATTGCATATTAGTCAATAATGCATCTCTTTCTGGGCATGTTGTTTTGGGTGACTGGGCCATCCTTTCCGGCTACGTGTTAGTCCATCAGTTTGTCTCGATAGGAGCACACACCTTGATTGGCCCCGCATCATTTCTGCCACAGGATGTCCCTGCGTATGTCACGGCATTTGGTTCCCCTGCGGAGCCAAAAACCATTAACACAGTCGGACTTAAGCGAAGAGGCTTCAGCAAGGATGCTATTTTAGCTATCAAACAGGCATATAAAGTCTTGTATCGTCAAGGGCATTCTCTGGACGACGCACTGGTAAGGCTTGATAAAATGACTGCAGAGCATCCTGAGGTTCAGCTGTTGCTGGATTCAGTGAGAGCGTCCTCTCGCGGAATAATACGTTAAGTCATGCCTCAGCCATATAGAATAGCTATTGTTGCGGGAGAATCCTCTGGCGATCAGTTAGGCGCTGGATTAATACGCGCACTAAAAATCTATTATCCCAATGCAGTTTTTGAGGGAATAGGCGGCTCAAAAATGATTCAAGAGGGTTTCGTCTCGTTATTTCCTATGGATAGGCTTTCTGTAATGGGGTTTATTGAGCCACTAAAAAGGCTGCCTAGCTTACTTCGAATTAGAGGGGCTTTATTTAGGCACTTTCTTGATAATAAATTTGACCTCATGGTCGGTATTGACTCTCCAGATTTTAATCTTGGCTTAGAAGAAAAATTGCGCAATAAGGGTATAAAGACTGCTCATTATGTCAGCCCTTCTGTATGGGCATGGAGGGAAAGCCGCGTAAAAAAAGTTTTTCGTGCTGTGGATTTAATGCTTACATTGCTACCTTTTGAGAAAGCTTTTTATCAGCAACATAATGTGCCGGTAGTTTGTGTTGGTCATCCTTTGGCAGAGGAGCTGCCAGTAAAAGCGGGGGCGAATAAAGCACGTCAAGAATTAGGCTTAACCGACGGCCCAGTATTGACAATAATGCCTGGAAGCAGAGCCTCGGAAGTAAAAAAATTGGCAAACTTGTTTCTCGATGTTGCCGAGCGCTGCAAGGCTAATATACCTGAGATACAGATAATTATTCCTGCTGCTACTCCTGAACGTAAGTATCAATTAGACCAAATAGTAAAAAAATACCCATCGCTAGAAGTAACTCTTTTGGATGGCAGGTCACTTTTAGCCATGGCCGCAGCAGACGTGGTTCTACTTTCATCTGGTACAGCAACATTGGAGGCTATGTTGCTAAAAAAGCCAATGGTGGTCAGTTATCGTCTAGGTAGGTTAACTTATGCTTTAGTTTCAAGAATGCTAAAAGTCAAATATGTGGCGTTACCAAATCTCCTTGCTGATGAGCTATTGGTTCCAGAATTCTTGGAAGGAAACACCACCTTAGAAAATATTTCCATCGAGGTGATGAAGTTTTTTAATCACCCCTACCTGGTAAACGATCTACAAAAACGGTTTGAAGAAATTCATAAAACATTGAGGTGTGGTGGCAGCGAGATGGCAGCCAAGGCGCTGTCAGACCTCATTGATGCACCATAAATATGAGCGTCTTAGCTTTAAAGTATACGGGTTTATTGCTTGCTGGTGTTGATGAGGTGGGTAGAGGTCCTTTAGCCGGGGATGTTATTGCTGCTGCAGTTATTCTTGATCCAAAATTCCCCATCTCTGGTCTTGCTGACTCCAAGAAGATTTCTGAAAAGCGCCGAAAAAAATTGGCTGCTGAAATCAAAGAAAATTCATTGTGTTGGAGTATAGCTAGATCTACTGTCGAGGAAATAGATCTATTTAACATACTTGCAGCAACTATGATGGCTATGGAGCGTGCGGTTATTGGGCTAAAAGCGGCCCCTGAACATGTTGCGGTTGATGGAAACCGCTTACCATCATGGAGTTATTCTTCAGAGTCGATTATCAAGGGTGATGTTAATGTTCCATCTATTTCTGCAGCGTCCATTATTGCAAAAGTATACAGAGATGAAGAGATGCTCCTCTTAAATAAAACTTATCCAGGGTACGGGTTTGACGCCCACAAGGGTTACGGAACAAAAAAACACATAGAGGCCATAAGGAAACTGGGCCCAAGCCCTATACACAGAAAGTCTTTTGAACCAATAAAAAGTATGTTTTTTTAAAACAAGAAAAGCATCTCTTTGTGTGCCACCTAATGCCTTATTTTCTATATAATCATTGGGATTGACGCATTTGGGTAGATGTCCAATATGAACCTGAGTTCAATAGCGCCTTATTCGGCTTGCAATGAACTGACCCTTATAATTAAGGGAAATTTTATGGATATAATTTTTTATGGCTGTGTCCCCGTCCTCATTTATCCATCTCCGTCTACATAGCGAATACTCTCTTGCTGACGGACTTGTCCGCATAAGCCCTTTGGTTAACAGGGTGACTGAGTTAGGTATGCCAGCTGTTGCCCTTACAGACATTACAAATTTTTTTGGATTAATTAAATTTTATAAAGCAGCACATCTCGCTGGTTTAAAGCCTATTTGTGGGGCCGACCTTCGTATTCAAAGCGATATTGAAGGTATTAAGCCATTTGATCTTACGTTTCTTGTTATGAATATAGAGGGCTATCGGAATCTCACAAAACTAATTTCACGCGCCTATCAGGAGGGCCAGGTGCGTGGCGAGCCAATGGTGAAGGTGAGTTGGATCGAGGAAGCATCAGAAGGCTTAATCGTACTCGGTGGTCATCATAGTGATATTGGGCAAGCTTTATTGGCTGGAAACAGCAAGCAGGCAAAGGAGTCTTTGCGCAGCTGGGTTTGCGTATTCCCTGACTGCTTTTATTTGGAGTTAACTAGAACCGGCAGACCAGGCGAAGAAGACTTTATTCATGATGCAATCAAACTTTCCATAATGCTTGATTGCCCTGTTGTTGCTACCAATGACGTGAGGTTTATCCACTCAGACCATTTTGAGGCTCATGAGTCCAGAGTCTGTATTGGTTTAGGATATGTGCTGGATGATCCTAGAAGAGCTAGAGCTTATAGTGATGAGCAGTACCTTCGTTCGGCAGATGAAATGGCTGAACTTTTCAGCGATATACCTGAGGCTATTGAAAACACCATAGAAATTGCTTTTCGATGTAATCTTGAGCTTAAATTAGGCGAAACTTTTTTGCCTGAATATCCTATTCCAGAGGGCTTAACTAAGGATACTTTTTTTGAAAAATTATCTATTGAGGGGCTAGAAGAGCGTCTTCTGAAGACTTTAGAAAAACCTGAAAATATTCTGCAAAATGAGAGAGAAGAATATTTCGACCGACTCCATTTTGAGCTTGGGATCATCATAAAAATGGGTTACCAGGGTTACTTTCTTATCGTTATGGATTTTATTCGCTGGGCTAAGACAAATGATATCCCTGTAGGTCCAGGACGGGGTTCCGGTGCTGGTTCTCTTGTGGCCTATTCGCTTGGTATTACGGATCTTGATCCATTGAAATATGGGCTGCTATTTGAGAGATTTTTGAATCCAGAACGAGTTTCTATGCCTGACTTCGACATAGATTTCTGTATGGATAATCGCGATAGAGTTATTTCATATGTAGCAGATCAGTATGGCCGTGATGCGGTTTCTCAAATTATTACTTTTGGAAAGATGGCAGCTAAAGCGGTAGTTCGAGATGTAGCAAGAGTTCAGGGTAAACCTTATGGTTTAGCAGATAGATTGTCCAAAATGATTCCGGCTGACATTGGGATGACTCTTGAAAAGGCTGTTGAGGAGCAAGATGTGCTTAAAGAATTTCTGGCTGATAACGAAGAGGCTCAAGAAATATGGGATATGGCGCTTCAGCTTGAGGGAGTTACGAGGAACGCAGGTAAGCATGCGGGTGGCGTCGTAATCGCACCAACAAAGCTCATAGATTTTTCTCCATTATATTGTGATGAGTCAGGAAACGGGCTTGTTACACAGTTTGATAAAGATGATGTTGAAAGTGCGGGCTTGATAAAGTTCGATTTCTTGGGTTTAAGAACACTGACAATAATAGATTGTGCAGTAAAAATGGTAAACCAGCAGCCCAGCAATATAGAAAATAAAACTTTGATAATTAACGATATCCCTCTAGATGATTCTTTAACGTACACACTAATACAGAGAGGTGAGACAACTGCTGTATTCCAGCTAGAATCTCAAGGCATGAAAGACCTAATGAAGCGAGTCGAGCCTAATTCTTTTGAAGATATTGTGGCATTGGTGGCTCTCTATAGGCCAGGCCCTCTTGAGTCTGGCATGGTTGATGATTTTGTTGATCGTAAACATGGAAGAGCAAAGGTCGCCTATCCTGATGAAAAATTTCAACATGAAAGCCTAAAGCCAATTTTAGAGCCCACCTATGGGGTAATTGTGTACCAAGAACAGGTGATGCAAATTGCACAAGTCCTGGCTGGATACACCTTGGGTGAGGCAGACCTACTCCGTCGAGCCATGGGTAAAAAGAAGCCAGAAGAGATGGAAAAGCAGAGAGAAATTTTTGAAAAAGGAGCGAAGAACCAAGGTGTTGATCCTGATCTTGCAATAAAGATATTTGATCTCGTTGAAAAATTTGCTGGATACGGATTTAACAAGTCACATTCAGCAGGCTACGCTCTTCTCGCATATCAAACTGCCTACCTAAAAACACATTATATGCCTGAATTCATGGCAGCAGTATTGTCTGCTGATATGCAAAATACGGATAAAATAGTAAGACTAGTTGAGGAATGCGGTAATCGTAAATTAACATTACTGCCGCCAGATGTTAATCGTAGTGTTTTTTCTTTCACAGTTTCTGATCAAGGAGATGTCATCTATGGGCTTGGAGCTATTAAGGGTCTAGGAGAGGGTCCTGTGGAGGCTATTGTTGCTACAAAAAAAGAGGGTGGAAATTTTATCAGTCTATTTGATTTTTGCTCGAGGGTGGATGGAAAAAAACTAAATAAACGTGCACTGGATGCACTAATTCGTTCAGGAGCAATGGATAGTATAGGGCCGGATGGTGAGGTAGGGTTTCGACGTGCAGTTATGTTGGCGGCAATGACTGAGGCGGTTAAGACAGCTGAACAGCAAGCTCGCAATAGCATTAGTGGAATGACCGATCTTTTTGGTGGTGACTCGTTAGATTTATCTGCAGAGTCAAGGTATAAAAGTTTCAATGATGTGCCCTGTGAAACCCCAAAAGAGAGACTGGGAGGAGAGAGGGATACACTTGGGCTTTACCTGTCTGGACATCCCGCAGATGAGTATGCTGATGAGTTGGATGGCTTTATTAGGCATCGAATATCTGAGTTAAGACCGGAGAAATCTACGCAGACAGTGGCGGGTCTTGTTGTCGATATCAGGATGATAAAAACCCGAAGTGGAAATAGCATGGCAATTGTCTCGCTCGACGATAAAAGTGCTCGGATTGACGTCGCAGTTTTTTCTAGTATTTTGAAAGCCTATCGCGAAAAAATTACTAAAGATGAGTTTTTGGTGATAAAGGGGCAAGTGTCTGCGGATAATTATACTGATGGAATTAAAATGAAAGCAGATGAAATTAATACGCTCTATGAATCAAGGTTGACACACCTAAAAGGCATTATTATTGATGTTAGCGATAAAAGCTTGCAAGATTTTACTGTTCTCAATATTTCTGAAATTATGCTTAAGTATTGTGGGGGTAAATGTCCGGTTCGCGTTCGTTATAATAACTCTCAGGCAGTTTGCGAAATTGCTCTAGGTGAAAAATGGCTTGTTTCTCCCAAGGATGAGTTGTTGCAGGAGCTAAGAGCGGCCGTCGGTAGTGATATGGTGCACTTGAGATTTTAGGTATACTTGGAGTTATTTTGTTTTAATGTAAAAATAACTACATTTTCTGTAAGGTAATGTAACAGGATCCAGGCTTTCTGGTGATGAATTAAAATTTGCTCTCAGAGCAATGTATGTTTTATTTGGCTTTTTCTAAAACTTAGAATTTTAAATAGTTTGACGGCTAAAAAATTAGGAATAAAATTTTATATGAACTTAGATTACCTGGATTTTGAGCAACCCATTGCTGAGCTGGAAGCGAAGATAGAAGAACTTCGCTTAGTGGGCAATGACACCGATATTAATATTGCTGATGAAATCAGCAAACTTAGGGAAAAAAGCCGCAAGCTTACGAAAAATATATACTCAGAGCTGTCCTCTTGGCAAACCGTTCAAGTCGCGAGGCATCCGCTTAGGCCACATGCCACCGACTATATATCTCGAATTTTTACTGATTTTGATGAATTGCATGGCGATAGGCATTTTGGCGACGATAGCGCTATCATAGGGGGAATAGGCAGGCTTGATGACAGGCCAGTTGTTGTTATTGGTGAAGAAAAAGGTAGGAGCGTTAGTGAGAAAGTTCACAGAAATTTTGGGATGCCAAAGCCAGAAGGATACCGTAAAGCTTTACGTTTAATGAAGATGGCTGAGCGCTTTAAGTTGCCTGTCATTACGCTAATTGATACACCAGGAGCATACCCAGGTATTGATTCTGAGGAGAGGGGAATTAGTGAAGCTATAGCTCAAAACCTCGCAGTTATGTCTCGTTTAAAAACACCCATAATCTGTACTGTAATCGGAGAAGGAAGTTCTGGCGGCGCCTTAGCTATAGGTGTTGGTGACCACCTAAGTATGCTTCAGTACTCTACGTATTTTGTCATTTCACCAGAAGGCTGTGCAAATATTATCTGGAAAACCTCATCTAAGTCAGCGGAAGCAGCAGAAGCTATGGGGGTTACGTCTTCAATTTTACAGGAACTAGGAATAGTGGATGAAACTATTCTTGAGCCTAACGGTGGAGCTCATCGAAATATTGAGGCTATGGCCTATAATTTAAAAGAGTGTTTAATTAAACAGGTTGATAGCTTAACCCAAATCCCTATTGAGGACTTAATTGAAAACCGTTACCGACGATTAATGAGTTATGGTAATTCATGAGTGGAGTTAAATTAAATAGAAACATAATTGGTAATTTTTTGGATTTAAACTTCTTTTAGTTGCCCCGCTCCTCTGAATTACTATGTGTTGTCATTTTTATTGATTGCCAGTAACGTTGTACCTCGTTGGAAATTTGTAGAGCCCAAATGCCATTTAAGCCCATCTGTCTTTCCAAGCACATCCCTAAGCTTAATGATGCAAATCATGTGTATGTGGCATTGAGTGGCGGTCTAGATTCTCATGTTTTACTTCATATGATGGTTAGCTTGATTGATTCAAAGTCCATTACGGCAGTGCATGTTAATCACCAATTATCTCCTAATGCAGATAGCTGGCAGCAGCACTGCGAAAACGTATGCTTTAAGCTTGGCATTCACATCATTTCTGAAGTGGTTGAAGTCAAAAACAAAGGAGAAGGTTTGGAGCAGGCGGCTAGGGATGCCCGCTATAAAATATTTACAAAATTATTAAGTAAAAATGATCTAATAATTGTAGCGCATCATGCAGACGATCAAGCCGAAACTGTTCTTTATAGACTCCTTCGTGGCGCTGGAACTAAGGGTTTGTCTGGGATGCCAGCACGGAGACCCTTGGGTCTTGGGGAGCTATTTAGGCCGCTATTGCCATTTTCTCGTGACGAGTTAGAGGCATATGCATCTAGCCATAATATAAAATGGATAGAAGACGAAAGTAATATAAATATAAACTATGACAGGAATTTTTTACGCCACAAAGTATTGCCAGTCATTGCTCAGCGTTGGCCTGATTGCGCGCATAAATTAAATCATGCTGCAAAACTATGTGCAGAGTCGGACTATTTGGTTGATGCTCTTTCTATGCAGGATCTTTCTGACTTGTCAGAAAAATCCGAACGCATTGGTTGGAGTATTTCTATTGATGCTCTTGTTAGTCTAGAGAAGTCGCGACAGGCTAATGTGATACGTTGCTGGATTGCCAAAAATAAGTTGCCACCACCAAGATACAGTGTTCTTAAGGTAATATTAAATCAAATGCTATTTGCGCGTTTAGATTCCCAGTCTTTTGTGTCTTGGGGTGGCGTACAGCTGAGAATGTTTAAGAAAAAAATATACCTTTTGCCAGTAGATTTAGATACTTCTAGCAAGGACATACCAGGTGCAGGCGAATTGGTAGTGACTTCAAAAACAAGCATAAAATGGGACGGAGCCAGCACTGTCAATCTTTCTAATGGAAGTAAATTGTCTGCAAAATTATCAAACACTGGAGGGCTAAAGGTGTCAAAAAAAAATCATGTAGAAATTAGATTTCGTAGTGGTGGCGAGCGATGCAAGCCATTCGGTCGAAACGGCTCCAACACACTAAAAAAATTGTTTCAAGAATATGCTCTTGAGCCCTGGCTTCGTAATAAAGTGCCACTAATTTATGTTGATGGTAAGTTGGCAGCCGTCGGCGATTTATGGGTCTGCACTGAATTTTTCTCCTCGACAGATGAGGTTGGAATTCAACTGCAATGGAGTTTTTTTTAGTAACTTATACTCTAGCAATAGATTGAGACAATTCGACATTTCTGGTAGTCTAATTTTTTATCATAATTGCAATAGCCATCATCTGCCTCTATGGTGATTTTTTTTATATTTTGGCAATTAAAATAGCTTTTTTGTTCAAAAATGTAGATTGGTTCGATTACTTATGTTTTGCCTAATGTGCTGCCAAGGATCTAAATGACACGTTATATATTTGTTACAGGCGGCGTTGTATCTTCTTTAGGGAAGGGAATTGCAGCAGCCTCGTTGGGTACAATTCTCGAAGCTAGAGGTCTCAGCGTCACTATCCTTAAGCTGGATCCTTATTTAAATGTCGATCCAGGAACTATGAGCCCCTTTCAGCATGGAGAGGTATTTGTAACTGAAGATGGCGCTGAAACAGACCTTGATCTCGGACATTACGAGCGCTTTTTGTCTTCAAAAATGTCCAAACGAAATAATTTTACCAGTGGGAAAGTCTACGAAACAATCCTTCGTCATGAGCGCCGAGGCGACTATCTTGGGGCTACAGTTCAAGTAATCCCGCATGTGACCGACGAGATAAAGAGGCGTATTTTAGCTGGAGGCAAAGGTTACGATATAGCTATTGTAGAAATTGGAGGTACCGTAGGTGATATCGAGTCACAGCCATTTCTTGAGGCTATACGACAGTTGAAGCTAGATCTTGGTTTCAAGCACTCAATTCTCATACATCTTACTCTTGTCCCATATATTGCTACAGCTGGTGAGACTAAGACTAAGCCGACACAGCATTCTGTGAAAGAACTCCGATCTATTGGCCTTCAGCCAGATGTATTGTTGTGTAGAAGTATAGTTGAGCTTGATGAAGGGCAACGAAAAAAAATAGCTTTGTTTACCAACGTAGAAGCTAAAGCGGTCGTGACGCTGCTTGATGCCAAAACTATTTATGCTATTCCTCGTGACTTGCAATCTCGTGGCTTAGATAAGACTGTTTTGGAGAGGCTTGGCCTTGACTGTGCAGAACCAGATCTTTCTGACTGGGATTGGGTGGCAGAGAATCATTCAAATCCAAAGCATGAAGTCATTATTGCTATGGTTGGTAAATATGTGGAGCTCCTAGATGCCTATAAGTCGCTCAATGAGGCGCTGATTCATGCTGGTATTCGTAATCAAACTAAAGTGAATATTCGCTATATAGACTCAGAGAACCTTCAGGATGAAATGTCCCTCCTTGAAGGTTGCAACGGAATTCTTGTTCCTGGTGGTTTTGGTGAGCGCGGGATAGAAGGAAAAATTAAGGCAGTTAATTATGCCCGTACTAAGAATATACCTTATTTAGGAATATGTTTGGGTATGCAGGTTGCAATGATCGAATTTGCACGTAATGTTTGTAGCTTAAAGGGAGCAAATAGCACTGAATTTGATTCAAAAACACCGCATCCTATTATTGGGTTAATAACCGAGTGGGTCGATAGCAGCGGGGCTGTTGAGACGAGAAATGAAGATTCAGATCTAGGTGGAACAATGAGACTAGGTGGGCAGGCTAGCTATTTAATTGACGATACAATGGCTCATAAAATATATAGTACCAGCACAGTTTTCGAGCGACACCGTCATCGTTATGAGGTGAATAATAACTATGTATCCCAGCTGCAAGATGGAGGTATGAAGGTTGGCGGTTGGTCGGAAAACAAAACGCTTGTTGAAATGATTGAAATACCAGAACACCCTTGGTTTGTTGCTTGCCAGTTTCATCCAGAATTTACATCAACCCCTCGCCAGGGGCACCCACTTTTCACGAGTTTTGTAGAAGCAACTCTCAAGCATCATAAGAGCTTAAATAAGCCAAAAAGAACTTAATCTATGTCCACATTAAATGCTTCCATTCCGTCAGTAACCATTAACATCAAAGGTATACCCTTAAGCAATCAAAAGCCTTTTGTTCTTTTTGGGGGGATCAATGTATTAGAGTCTCGAGATACAGCCATGCAAGCAGCGGAGCATTTTGTCTCAGTGACCCAGAGGCTTGGAATCCCTTATGTGTTTAAGGCTTCATTTGACAAAGCTAACCGCTCTTCTTTTCACTCTTATCGAGGAGTTGGAATAGAAGAGGGCTTAAAGATACTCCAAGAAATAAAAAATACTTTTCAAGTCCCAGTCATTACAGATGTCCATGAGCCCCATCAAGCAAAAGCTGCAGCAAACGTATGCGATGTTTTACAATTGCCTGCTTTTTTGGCCCGTCAAACTGATTTGGTCAGGGCGATGGCAGAAACTGGTGCCGTTATAAATATAAAGAAACCTCAATTCCTTAGTCCATCACAGATTGCTAATATTGTTGATAAATTCAAAGAGTGTGGAAACAATAAAATCATTTTATGTGAGCGTGGCACCTGTATGGGCTATGACAATCTTGTAGTAGATATGCTTGGTATTCGAACTATGAAGGAAGCAAGCGGGGGCCTCCCGGTCATTTTTGATGTAACGCATGCGCTTCAAGTTCGAGATCCTTATGCTGCAGCTTCTGGAGGTCGCCGTCATCAGGTCGCTGAGCTCGGCAGGGCTGGCATTGCTGTAGGCTTGGCGGGATTATTCTTAGAGGCTCATCCAGATCCAGATAAAGCAAGGTGTGATGGACCTAGCGCTCTACCTTTACTGAAATTAGAACCCTACCTGGCTCAAATGAAAGAGGTTGACGATCTAGTTAAGTCGCAACCTCTGCTTCAGTTTTAGTATATATTTCGATGGATGCTCTATGGGTATGCACACATTTATTGTTTGGAGAGTTTTCGTATGAGTAAAATTGTCGATATCAGAGCCTATGAAATATTGGATTCTAGGGGCAACCCCACTATTAGTGTGGATGTGATTTTGGCTGACGGTAGTATTGGTTCCGCTAGCTCGCCTTCCGGAGCATCAACGGGGACAAGAGAGGCGCTAGAGCTGCGAGATGGGGATAAAAATCGTTACCTGGGCAAAGGAGTGCTTAAGGCTGTTGAAAATGTAAATAATGTTATTAAACCGCTTTTGCTAGGTCTAAGCGCACTTGATCAAAGTCTCCTAGATATGTCGATGATCAAGGCAGACAAAACAGAAAATAAGGCTAAATTCGGTGCAAACGCAGTTCTTGCTGTGTCACTAGCTGCAGCTAAAGCTGCAGCTATATCGCGGAAAATGCCGCTTTATGCGCATATCGCAGACATCAATGGAACATCTGGTCAGTACACTATGCCTGTGCCAATGATGAATATAATCAATGGCGGGGAACATGCAGATAACAATATTGATATTCAAGAGTTCATGATACAGCCTGTTTCAGCCAAAAATTTCTCGCAAGCTTTGCAGATGGGAGCCGAAATCTTCCATTCATTAAAAGCAATACTTAAGAAAAGTGGCCATAATACTTCGGTGGGAGATGAGGGGGGGTTTGCGCCAAATTTATCATCAAACTCTGAAGCTCTTGCTTTTATCGAGGAAGCTGTAGTTGCCGCAGGTTACCGCCTGAAAAAAGATATAATGTTGGCACTAGATTGCGCTTCTTCTGAATTTTACAATAATGGAAAGTATGAGCTACTTGGTGAAGGAGAAACATATAGCTCCGAGCAATTTACCGATTTTTTATCAGGGCTCTGTGACCAATACCCGATTATTTCAATTGAAGACGGGCAGGATGAGTCTGACTGGGCTGGATGGAAGTATCAGACAGAAAAACTGGGACATAGAGTTCAGTTAGTAGGCGATGATCTTTTTGTGACCAATACAAAAATTTTAAGCAAAGGTATTGAGATGGGAGTTGCTAACTCAATACTAATCAAATTCAATCAGATTGGCACTTTAACAGAAACACTCGACGCCATAAAAATGGCAAAGGATGCGGGCTATACAGTTGTAATATCGCACAGGTCTGGCGAGACAGAGGATACCACCATTGCTGATCTTGCTGTGGCAACCAGCGCCGGACAAATAAAAACTGGATCTCTGTGTCGTTCTGACCGTGTTGCGAAATATAATCGCTTGCTGCGTATAGAGTCAGAGCTTAAAAAAATCGCGCCTTATAGGGGGTTGGCTGAGTTCAAGCAAAATAGTCAATTAGCTTAGTGGGTAGCAGGTTACCAGTGCTCGTAGAGTCTTAACCTGGAGACTTTGTCGTTGTATTTAATTGAGAACGCTGACGAGACTACCTTTGTCCGGTAGAATAGCTTGATGCGTTGGTTATTATTTGTGCTCATTGTTTTTGTATTGTTCCTGCAATATCGCTTGTGGGTAGGGGAAGGGAGTCTCGCTCATAGGCATGCGCTTCAAAATGAAATTTCATCTCAACAGAAAAAAAATGAAGCTCTTCGAAAAAAAAATTCAATACTGGCAAGTGAAGTTAAGAATCTCAGCGTGGAAGAAAGAGCCAGAAAAGATCTTGGTATGATTAAAGATGGCGAAACTTTTTATATGGTTATCAAGAAGGAAGACCAGCTGTAATCCCCATTAAATAGCAAAAAAAATATGAAAATATGGATAATAGTTCCTGCTGCCGGGATTGGGAAAAGATTTTCTCGAAAGATGTCAAAGCAGTACGAAAGATTTCTTGATGTGACCGTTCTTGAGTTCACCTTAATGAGATTGCTAAAAATAGATCACATTAAAATAGTCGTCACTGTGAGCGCCAATGACAAGGTATGGAAAAAATTAGATATATTTAAAAAAAGCTCAATCGAAGTCATTGCGGGTGGAGAGGAGCGCGCCGATTCAGTTCGTTTAGCCTTGGAGCACATCAAAGAAAAAGCTGAAAAAAATGACTGGGTATTGATTCATGATGGCGTAAGACCATGCGTAAGAGTTTCAGATATCTTAAGCTTAATAAGTCAACTGAGCTCCGACCAAGTGGGCGGTATTCTAGCCGCCCCTGTTATTGGAACGCTAAAAAGAGTAACAAGTAAAGGTTGCGTAAGCCTAACTGAAGATCGCTCAAATCTTTGGGAGGCACAAACACCGCAAATGTTCCGTTTTACTTTGCTTTATCAGGCACTAAAGCATGCTGAGACTATCGGCTGGAAGCCCACAGATGAATCAGCAGCAATGGAGAGAATTGGTTGCAGCCCTAGGGTTATTGAGGGTAGACAAGATAACATTAAAATTACAAGGCAAGAAGATATAGTAGTTGCTGAAGCTATTGTTCTGAGTCAGCAGGAGGAAGTATGAGAGTAGGCCAGGGTTACGATGTCCACGCATTTTGTGAAGGAGACCATGTTGTTATTGGCGGAGTTAGAATCCCTTATAAATGTGGCCTTAAGGCTCACTCAGATGGTGACGTTTTAATACATTCTTTATGTGATGCGCTGCTTGGAGCGGCTGCGCTTGGGGATATTGGGAGGCATTTTCCTGATACTGATCCTCGTTTTCTTGGTATTAATAGCAGAGAATTACTGAGAGCTGTGAATGTTCTCATTAAAAATAAAGGATACTCTACGTTAAATATTGATATTACTCTTATCGCTCAAGCACCTAAGATTGCTTCTTATGTTGATGAAATTATTGTAAATATTGCATCTGACTTACAGTGTGATGTTGACAGGGTTAACGTTAAAGCTACAACTACTGAAAATCTTGGATTTGAAGGTCGCGAAGAGGGTGTAGCCTGCCAGACCATTGTGTTGATTGACTAAAAGAAATAGAGGTAGCGAATCATCTCCAATCTTTTTTTGCATGTAAATTTTATGTTGTTTGAGTATTAATTAAAGATTAAAGCGAATAGTGAGGGTAAAAGTCATAGATAAAAATTTTTGTTTAAATTTTCCATTGATTTTCACAGCCCTTAATGCGACGGCCATTTTTCGTGCTAGTCCAGAAGATTTCCGAGTTGAAGAAAGTCTAGGCTTTTCTTTTTCTGGAACTGGAGAGCATCTTTGTCTTCAGGTGGAGAAAATAGAAGACAATACTCGTTGGGTGGCAAAACTGTTGGCGAGCTACTTTTGTGTTGATGAATCAGCTGTCGGGTATTGCGGCCTAAAAGATCGAAGAGCAGTAGCCATTCAGTGGTTTAGCATACATTTACCTGGTACTTTCCAGACAATAGAGCCAAAAACAATCACGGTAGATGATACCGAATTTAAAGTGGTTGCATCTTTTCGTCATAACAAGAAGCTTAGAAGGGGGGCTCATAAGGAAAACCATTTTACAATAAGGCTACGAGATGTTGCTGGAGATAAAGTTCTTCTTACCTCACGCCTGCAAAGGATCCTGAATCAGGGCGTACCAAATTATTTTGGCGAACAACGTTTTGGTCATAATGGTGGGAACTTGATAGAAGCAGATCTTTTGCTACGAAACGAGTATGGCGCTCAGAGAATAAGAGGGAAAAAAAAGGTTAATTCACCCCGCGGGGGTATATATCTGTCTGCCGCAAGATCCTATTTGTTTAACTTGGTTTTGGCTGAAAGAATTAAAGAGTACTTTAGTCAATCAGAAAATGAGACCAACAGTTTTATTCTTGACAGTACGGGCCCCATGTGGGGTCGCGGTAGATCCTCTGAATCTGAAGAGACATGTAGGTTTGAGGAAAAAGTTCTTTTAGGGTGGCAAGAATGGACAAATGCTCTGGAATTTACTGGAATGCAGCAAGAGCGGCGTCCATTAATCCTTGTGCCTAGTAACTTTAGCTGGAACTGGATACCCCATGAAAATTTAGTAGATATTTTTGATTTAGAGTTGTCATTTTCATTGCCTCCCGGCGCTTACGCTACATCAGTGCTACGTGAGGTGCTCGAAGTAAAAAAAAAGTCATCTCCGGATGAGATATCGATGCTGGCAACAAGCTCTTTAATCTAATATAGTTTGCGTATCAAAAATGAGGATTATGGGTTGAATAATGTTGATTTTAGTGGGGTTGGAATGACCTCACAGAGGACTAGAGAGCGGCTTATTCAGCGACTTAAAAACCAAGGCATTATAGATAAAAGAGTGCTTGATGTAATTAAGGTAACGCCTCGTCATTTATTTTTAGATGAAGCATTGTCGCATAGAGCCTATGAAGACACGGCTCTGCCAATAGGCTTTGGGCAGACCCTATCTCGACCCTATGTGGTTGCTCTTATGACAGAAATTTTGTTATCGCTAGGCCCTCGAAAAAAGGTTTTGGAGATTGGAACTGGATCTGGATACCAAGCCACTGTCCTGGCGCAGCTTGTCGATAAGGTGTATAGCGTCGAACGTATTAAGTCTCTGCAGGACAAGGCGCGTGAAAGACTCCGCAGACTTGGGGTGCGCAATGTTAGGCTGGTTCATAATGATGGTGCGCTTGGGTTGATGGAATTTGCCCCTTATGATGCTATCCTTAGTGCCGCAGCACCAGATGAGGTCCCAGAGGAACTGCTTCTTCAATTGGGCCCTGACGGTATATTGATCATTCCTGTGGGATCAAATCATGACCAGGAATTGCGAATTATAATAAGAGATGGAAGCAGCTCCAGTTTCACGGAAAGAGTAGCGGAGAAAGTACGTTTTGTGCCACTTCTTAGCGGGCTTTCCATTTGACTTGTTCGCTTTCATAAATTTCTATAGTTCTTGTTTTCACTTGGCTTTCTAGGGTTTAATTATTTTAATATCAATCAGTGTGATGAGTAAAATTAAATATCGGCTTTTACTTTTTTTAAAAGGCGCTCTAATGGGTGCTGCTGATATTGTTCCTGGAGTATCGGGAGGGACTATTGCATTTATAAGCGGTATTTATGAAGAGCTTGTTGATTCGATTGGGGCTTTTAGTATCAGTTCATTGAAGATTTTAAAAAATAAAGGATTTTTTTATTTTTGGAAAAGAGTAAACGGTAATTTTTTGCTGACCCTGGGTTGTGGTATTTTATTTAGTGTTGCATTTCTTTCTCGCGCTATAAGCCACTTGCTGACGACAGAGCCTATACTAATTTGGTCCTTTTTCTTTGGCCTTATTTTGGCTTCAATTGGGTATATTTTGCGACAGATTCCGCATTTTCGTTGTAGGGAGTTGACTGGATTACTTATAGGTACAGCTATAGTAATTATTATATCAATGATCCCAAAAATGGATGTCTCACATGACCCTTTTGTATTATTTTTTGCGGGAAGCATAGCTGTTTGCGCAATGATTCTCCCCGGTATTTCTGGCAGTTTTATCCTGTTATTGCTCGGCATATATCCCGTTGTTATCGACGCTATTAGCGATCTTCAATGGAATATTCTGATAACATTTAGTTTGGGTTGTATATTTGGAATATTAGCTTTTTCTCGTATCCTTGCGAGCCTCTTAAAGACCTATTATGCGCTAACAATTTCCTGTCTTACAGGTTTTTTGATTGGATCTCTACTAGTTATATGGCCATGGAAGGTTTCTGTAGGGGCTGTTTCTGCTGGTATTAGAAATAACTTTACTTGGCCTTATCAGCTAATGATGCCAGGAGATTTTATGTCTACAGTAGGTCAAAATCCTCAAACATATGCAGCAATTGGTTGTATGTTGCTCGGTTTTTCTGCTGTCATAGCTTTAGAATTTTTTGGTAGACAATCAAATGTGCAAGAGGGTTAAAATTGGAAATTTGGTTCTCTCTGCGGCGATCTTTTTTATGCTTTAGCTATATGGTTTTATGCGTAAGTTTTTTCTTAGTTAGCTGCCATTCCTCAACTGCACCTGTTGTTTACCGCCAGCAGCCTCTTTCTGAAAAAATTAATTACCATATAGTTTCAAGTGGAGAGACTTTATTTTCTATTGCTTGGCGATATGAAGTAGATATTAAAATGTTAGCAGCAAAGAATCGAATCAGTAGTATCGATAAAATACATGCAGGTCAAAAATTATTACTGAGCCTTAGCAAGCACGGCGGCAGCCAGTCGCTCTTAACTACGCAACCACTTGCCGGACAATTCAGTGCATCCGATAGCTTAGGACTAGAAAAAACAACGATCTCCCCCTCTTTTTCTTCAAATTTTAGATGGCGTTGGCCTGTTAAAGGCGAAGTTTCAAGAAAATTCAACAGCTCAAGGTTGTTTAAAGGCATAGATATAGATAGTTGGTTTGGAGCCCCAGTTTATGCTGCGGCACCAGGGATCGTTGTTTATGCGGGCAATGGTTTACGTGGTTACGGACAATTGATAATTATAAAGCACAACTCAATTTTTTTAAGCGCATACGCTTTTAATAAAAAAATATTTGTAAAGGAAGGGCAGTCGATTAAAGCAGATCAGAAAATTTCAGAGGCAGGAGGCGACAGGGCTAACAAAATACGTTTATATTTTGAAATCAGAAGAAATGGAAAGCCCGTCGATCCAACTAAGTATTTACCATAACCTTATTGAGCTGGCTTTAGAGAAGAGATTTGCTTCTGGTCCAGGTGACCAAGATGTTTTTGAACTATTTGAAGGGTCGGTTTGAAAATCTTTGGGGTTGCACAAACAATATTTCCGCTGTTTAGATAGTTGTTGTTGCCATCAAAGTCACTTACTAGCCCCCCAGCTTCCTTTATTAGCAGTACACCTGCAGCAATATCCCATGGCTTTAGGTTCATCTCCCAAAAAGCATCAAATCTTCCTGCTGCCACGTAGGCGAGGTCAAGCGAAGCAGCACCAAGTCTTCTGATTCCTGAAGATTCTTTTGCTAGATCATTAAGGCAGGCTAAATATGGGTCCATTTGCTCAATAGACGGACTGTTAAAAGGAATGCCAGTTGCAATTAAACTACCCGATAAGAAAATTTGATTTGAGGTGCGAATTCTACTCCCATTTAAGTATGCCCCCCTTCCACGACTTGCAGTAAACTCTTCTTGTCGCATCGGATCAACAATAACAGCATGCTCTAGCTTTCCTTTGTGCTTGCAGGCAATTGAGACCCCAAAGTGAGGAATGCCGTGAATAAAATTTGTAGTACCGTCTAGCGGATCAATAATCCACTGATAGTCATTGTCCTCTCCTTTCAGGACTCCAGCTTCTTCGCTGATTATAGTGTGGGTGGGAAAAGCTTTGCGTAAATGGTAAATTACTTCTTTCTCGGCCGAGTAATCAATGTCTGTCACAAAGTCATTACGCCCTTTTTCATCAACGCGGACCAGGTCTATACGTTTTGTCGCCCGTAGAATTAAATCTCCTGCTTTGCGAGCAGCTCGAAGTGCAATATTAACCATTGGTTCCATTTCAGGGTATTCCAGCAAGAAGAAAGCGCAGAATTGTAACAGAGGCTTGTGTTTGATGTTAGTTTTCACTTACAGAAAAGGTTGTGATTTCATCTTTCCTTCCTGATAGAATATTTCAAGTTTTTAGCTTCTGATGAATCTTTTTCTTAATTTTTATATTTTTGTTGTCTATAGTTTCCTGCTTTTTACTCTCATGGGTGTGAAAAAGCTATATTTAATGTTGCGCTGCTAAAGGTCGCCGTATGAAAAATTTTGATAAAATTCGTGTTGTGCTTGTTAATACGAGTCACCCAGGAAATATAGGTGCAGCTGCGCGAGCTTTAAAAAATATGGGTCTTCATCAGTTGTATCTAGTAGAGCCAAAAGATTATCCCGCAAATCAGGCTGTCTGGAGAGCCGCTAATGCTGTTGATGTACTAGATAGCGCTATTGTAGTAAAAGACTTAGATGCTGCTATCGCTGGATGTAGTTTAGTTGTAGGAACCAGCGCTCGCGAGCGAAGAATACCTTGGCCTTTGATGAATCCTCGGGAATGCGGCATTCGTGTTTGGCAAGAAGCGGCTGAGCACGATGTTGCTATTATCTTTGGTCGAGAGGATCGAGGTCTGACAAATGAAGAGCTCCATAAATGCACATATCACGTCCATATCCCGTCAAATACAGACTATAGTTCTCTAAATATTGCATGCGCAGTCCAGGTTCTTTGCTACGAAATTCGCATGGCTTCTTTGGCCGACAAAAACGGCTCCCTTCCTTCTTTTAATGAATGGGATCAGCCCCCAGCAAAAATTAAAGATTTAGAGTTATATTTTGAGCATTTAGAGCAGGTTTTGGTTGATATCAATTTTCATGATAGGGAAAACCCTCGGCAAACTATGGCAAGACTGCGTCGTTTGTACGGCAGAATTCGCCTAGACGAAATGGAGCTTTCTATATTGCGAGGTGTTCTCACGGCTGTCAGAAATGCAGTTTACAAAAAAAAATGAAAAAAATTCATGTATCTGATGAAGCTAATAACCTACTAAAATAATAGGTCATTTACTTGACTAAAACGGTTGGTTTTAGCTATAATTGCGGTGAATATTTACTTATAAGACAATAAATGCGAATGATAATGGTTATCAAGTGAGTGGAGAAGCGAAATGCGACTGACAACAAGAGGTCGGTATGCTGTTTCAGCAATGTTAGATCTTGCTATCCATCGAGGCGCTGGCCCAGTTAGTTTGGCAGACATATCAGATCGCCAGGGAATATCACTCTCCTATCTTGAGCAGTTGTTTGCTAAGTTGCGACACCAAGAGTTAGTTATAAGCGCACGAGGCCCTGGAGGGGGATATAGACTGTCTCGAGACATGCAGGATATAAATGTTGCAGAGATTATTGATGCAGTAAATGAATCTATTGATGCGACCAGCTGTCATGGTAAAGGTAACTGCCATAAAGGTGATTTATGCTTAACGCATGATTTATGGGACGATCTAAGCACTCAGATACATCATTTTTTACATAGCGTCAGCCTTGATAGCCTTGTGAAAAAACAAGATATTCAGCTCGTCACATTACAAGAAAGCAGCTAGCTTGGCGTATATAAAACTTATGATAGCTCCTAGGGGATAAACAATGAAACTGCCTATTTATTTAGATTACTCATCGACAACGCCAGTGGATCCTGGTGTAGCCAAGATGATGTCAGACTGCCTGACCGGAGATGGAAATTTTGGGAACCCTTCTTCACGGTCGCATTCATTTGGCTGGAAAGCTGAGGCTGCAGTTGAGGACGCCAGGGCTCAGGTTGCAGAGTTACTGAATGCTGATTCTAGAGAAATTGTTTGGACTTCGGGAGCTACAGAAGGAAACAACCTAGGAATAAAGGGCTGTGCACACTTCAATCAGAAGAAGGGTAAGCATATTGTTACTTCAAAAATTGAACACAAGGCTGTGCTCGACGCCTGCAGGCAGCTTGAGAGAGAAGGGTTTGAAGTGACCTACTTGATTCCGGATGAAGAAGGGATTATTCAGCCTGAGATGGTCAGCGCAGCTATTAGGGAAGATACAACCCTGGTTTCATTAATGCATGTGAATAATGAAATTGGGACCATAAACGATATTGAATCGATTGGTGAAATTTGTCGTGAGAATAAGGTATTTTTCCATGTAGATGCAGCTCAAAGTATAGGTAAAATCCCTATTGATCTAGAGGTAATGAAGGTTGATATAATGTCATTATCGGCACATAAAATTTATGGCCCCAAGGGTATAGGTGCTCTGTATGTGCGTCGTAAGCCGAGAGTAAGGATTGAGGCACAGATACACGGAGGAGGTCATGAAAGAGGAATGCGCTCTGGCACACTTGCTACCCATCAGATTATAGGTATGGGCGAGGCTTTTCGTATTGCTGGAAAGAAAATGAAAGAAGAGCATCAGAGGGTTTTAGCCCTGAGAAATCGTTTATGGGATGGCATATCCGACATGGAGTCTGTTCGTGTAAACGGCTCTATGGTTCAGCGTATTGCCGGGAATCTTAATGTAAGCTTTGCATACGTCGAGGGTGAATCTTTGATTATGGCTCTTAAAGATCTAGCTGTCTCTTCTGGTTCAGCATGCACATCGGCTAGCCTCGAACCTTCATACGTGTTACGCGCCCTTGGACTAGATGATGAGCAGGCTCACAGTTCAATCAGGTTTTCTTTCGGGAGATTTACGACTGAAGAGGAAGTCGATTACGCTATAAAAGAAGTGCGCCATGCAGTTACTAAGTTGAGAGACTTGTCTCCATTATGGGACATGTACAAAGACGGTGTTGACTTGAGTCTTGTTGAGTGGGCCGCACATTAAGAATTATTTGTTTTAAAATTAAGGAATTTAATTATGGCTTACAGCGATAAAGTACTAGATCATTACGACAATCCTCGTAATGTTGGAAAGTTAGATGACAAGTCTGACAATGTTGGCACTGGAATGGTTGGAGCTCCAGCTTGTGGAGATGTGATGCGGCTGCAGATTAAGGTGAATAATGCTGGGATTATTGAGGATGCCAAGTTTAAAACTTATGGCTGTGGTTCTGCTATAGCCTCAAGCTCTCTCTTAACGGAGTGGGTCAAGGGGAAAACTTTAGACGAGGCTTCCGTAATCAAAAATACAGAAATTGCTGAAGAGCTTGCTCTACCGCCCGTAAAAATTCATTGCTCGGTGCTAGCAGAAGACGCCATCAAGGCTGCTGTCGCAGATGTTCGTCAGAAGCGTGATGTTGTAAATAAATAATAAATGACCATAGAGGACATAGAATAATGTCAATCACAATGACAAGTGCTGCCGAACAACATGTAGTCAAGCACTTGGTTAATAGGGGCCACGGTATAGGCATACGTCTTGGAGTAAAAACAACAGGATGTTCTGGCTTGTCTTATGTGCTTGAGTTTGTCGATGAGCCAGATAAGAGCGATATGGTTGTTACCAGCGGCCAAGCAAAAATTTTTATTGACCCAAAAAGTTTTTCTTTTCTTGACGGAACTCAGCTAGATTTTACCAAAGAAGGGCTCAATGAAGGGTTTCAATTCAAAAATCCGAATGTTAAAAATGAATGTGGTTGCGGTGAAAGTTTCCATGTGTAGGCGGCTGATTTAGTGTTATCTGGGCTTAAAATATGGATTTTTCTTGTAATTATTTTGAATTATTTGGTCTCCCTGCAAACTATAAGGTTGATTTAGCGCTGCTTGCCAAGCGTTACCATGAGCTGCAATGCAAGTTTCACCCAGATCGACATATGGGTGGCACACCATATGAGCAGCGTTTAGCGGTTCAATACGTTTCCTTTATTAATCAGGCTTACACTGAGCTTGAGTCATCACTGGCTCGCGCAAAATATCTTTTATTTCTAAAAAAATTAGAGTTCTCTGATGAGACTAATATTGTTTCTGATCCCATTGTCCTAATGGAGCAAATAGAACTAAGAGAGAAATTGTCAGATATAAATAAGTCAGATGCGGGGCTTATTGCTCTAGATGCTCTTAGAAAAGAGGCGTCTTTAGGTTATACGGAGATACAAGAAATATTTGAGCAGCAATACAATCAGAGTGAATTTCAGGCTGCTTTTGCATCTCTAGAAAAGATGCAGTTTATGAGCAAATTTTTGATTGAAATAGAAAGGTTTGAAGAAAATTTTGATGACCTTAAACTAAACTAACTGAGCGATAATATTTTGGTTCTTTTGCAGATATCCGAGCCTGGACAATCACCAGTTCCACACCAGCGTCGCCGAGCTGTCGGTATAGATCTTGGCACAACTAACTCTTTGTCGGCATCAGTCCGAAGTGGCACCCCTGAAGTTCTGCTGGACAATGAAAATCAATTTTTGTTGCCCTCAGTTGTTCATTATGACTCTTGTGGCGAGGTGGTAGTTGGGCGAAAAGCCTACCTGCAGGCACTCATTGATCCATTGAATACACTAAGTTCTGTCAAACGCTTTATGGGGCGCGGTATTGAAGATATAAAGAAACTTGGCAGTCAGCTACCATACGAGCTAGCCCCAGAGTTGAATGGCGGGATGCCAAGCTTCAAAACAAGTGCTGGTGATATTAGCCCGGTTGAGGCTTCAGCTGAAATATTAAAGGTTCTTGTCTCTAGGTCTGAGGAAGCTTTAGGAGGTGCTTTAGACGGAGTAGTCTTGACTGTGCCAGCTTATTTTGATGAAGCCCAGAGACAAGCTACAAAAGACGCCGCTACGCTGACAGGAGTAAAGGTATTAAGACTCCTTAATGAGCCTACTGCCGCAGCTATTGCCTATGGTTTGGATGAGGGGATCGAGGGTGTAATAGCGGTTTATGATTTTGGTGGAGGTACCTTCGATGTCTCTGTGTTGCGATTGTCATCTGGAGTATTTCAGGTTCTTGCTACTGGCGGGGACTCATCCTTAGGTGGTGATGATATAGATCTAGCGCTAGCTAAGTGGATTTTTGAAAAAGCCGACCTCAGTGACAATATTGACCCGTCCCTACAGCGCGAACTCTTAGTAGCTGCTCGCACAGCCAAAGAAAAGCTTTCCAGCTGCGCCTCTGTTGAGATTAATGCCGCAGGATGGAAAGGTGTATTGGATAAAGAAAAATTTGAATTATTAATAAGCCCTTTGGTTGATAAAACTATAAGTTGTTGCAAGAGGGTCTTGCGTGACGCAAGCCTTCAAGTCGAAGATATTGCTAATATTGTCATGGTTGGCGGTTCAACCAGAACCGATTTAGTTCGCCAAAAGGTTACTATTGCCTTCAACAGGAAGCCCTTGGTTAATATTGATCCTGATCGAGTGGTAGCTCTAGGGGCTGCAATACAAGCTGATATACTTGTAGGAAACAAATCTGACGACGACATGTTACTTCTAGATGTTATCCCTCTATCTCTTGGAATCGAAACTATGGGAGGCCTGATGGAAAAGATTATTCATCGAAATACCACGATTCCAATCGCGAAATTCCAAGATTTTACAACATTCAAAGATGGTCAGACTGCAATATCTATTCATGTGCTTCAAGGTGAGCGTGAGTTGATTTCCGACTGCCGTTCACTAGCTCGTTTTGAGCTAAAAGACATACCCCCGTTAGTGGCTGGGGCTGCTAAAGTACGAGTCAGCTTCCAAGTAGATGCCGATGGACTTCTTAGTGTTTCAGCAAAAGAACTAACAAGCGGCGTTGAATCTCACGTTGAAGTAAAGCCGTCTTTTGGACTAAAGGATGATGACATAACCAGAATACTCCGAGAGTCATATGGGCACGCCAAAGAGGATATGCTTATCAGAGCCCTGCGAGAGCAGCAAGTCGATGCTGACCGACTGTATGAGGACCTGTTGGCCGCTTTAAAGACAGATGGGAGAAAGTTGTTAAATGGTAATGAATATAGTTGCCTGGAACTGACGCTGAACGATCTAGGCAAAGTTCTTCATAGTGAAAATTATCGAAGGATTTCTCAACAGATAAATGTCACATCAAAAGCTAGCGAAGAATTTGCTGCAAGAAGAATGAATGCTGGTATTAAAAAAGCCTTAAAAGGCTACAGCCTCGATGACGTAGAGACGGAGATATAAAGTGCCAAAAATAATATTTCTTCCAGATGAGAATATTTGCCCTAAAGGTGCAGTAATAGAAGCTGAAGCTGGTGATAATATTTGCAGAATTGCCCTCGAAAATGACATTCATATCGAGCATGCCTGTGAAATGTCTTCTGCGTGCACAACTTGCCATATATATATTCGAGAAGGTTTCGACACCCTCACGGAAGCTGACGAGCTTGAGGAGGACCTATTAGACAAAGCATGGGGAGTGGAGCCTGATTCTAGGCTGAGCTGCCAAGTTGCTATAAAGAATAAAGATATAATTGTTGAAGTGCCAAAATACACCATAAATATGGTGTCTGAAAAGCATTAAGGGGGGTGTTGGTGTGGCTATATTATGGACAGATATTCAGGATATTGTAATTGAATTGTCGGAGATACACGATGATATCGATCCTCGTTACATTAATTTTGTCGACCTTCGAAGTTTGGTTATGGATCTGTCTGATTTTGATGATGATCCAGAACGTTGCGGCGAAAAAATTCTTGAAGCGATTCAGGCAGCTTGGATTGAAGAGATAGAATAGATTAATTTTTTGATAGCTCACCCTCGCTGGCGATAACTTAAAAACTCACTTTTTAGTCATTAAAATTATCATTATTCTTTTAATTTCTTTTATGATCATAATACTAATACTAATAACCTTCCACCTTGTAGCCTGCTGTATTCAAGAGTAAAATTGCCCTTTCGCGTCAGCAACCAGCCAGTCAGGCGGATTAATAAATGCTGGCTATCTAAATTAAAAATATATTTCTGGAGATAAATGAATGGCTATTGAGCGCACACTGTCTATTATTAAGCCTGATGCAGTTTCAAAAAATGTAATTGGTAAAATATACGATCGTTTCGAAAAGTCTGGTTTGAAAATTATAGGGTCTAAAATGGTGCATTTATCTGCAGAAAAGGCCGGCGGCTTTTATGCCGAGCATAAAGAACGACCATTTTATTCTGACCTAGTTAACTTTATGACCTCTGGGCCAGTTGTTATACAGGTGCTAGAGGGAGATGATGCAGTTATCGTTAATCGTGATTTGATGGGTGCAACTAATCCAAAAGAGGCTGAGCCTGGAACTATTCGAGCTGATCTTGCTGATTCAATTGATGCAAATGCCGTTCATGGTTCCGATTCTAAAGTTTCCGCCCAGCGTGAGATAGCTTATTTCTTTAGTGATGAAGAAATTTGCGCTCGCTAGCAACTACCTTATAGAGCGAAGTGGTCCATGATATTGTTGTCAGCCGACAAAGAAGCAAGCACGCAATCCCAGAAGATAAATCTTCTGGGGCTTTCTCCTGAGAAGCTGATTGTTTTTTTTAAAAATATTGGTGAGAAACCATTCCGAGCCACCCAAGTCCTAAAGTGGATTCACCAGATTGGTGTTGATGACTTTGATCAAATGACCAACCTTGCAAAAAATCTTCGTGAAAAACTTAAATCTGTCGCTGAAATTAAGGCGCCAGAAGTTGTCAGTCACCATGATTCTTCAGATGGTACAAGTAAGTGGGTTATACGTGTAAACGGTGGTGATTGTATAGAGGCTGTTTTTATTCCTGAAAAGGACAGAGGAACACTATGCATCTCCTCTCAAATTGGCTGCTCTTTAGATTGCAGTTTTTGTGCTACAGGAAAACAGGGCTTCAATCGAGACCTTACCGCAGCAGAAATTATTGGTCAATTATGGATTGCAGCAAAATATTTCAATTCCTTGGGGGCAAAAAAAAACAGAGTCGTCAGCAATGTAGTTATGATGGGAATGGGGGAGCCGCTTCTAAATTTTGATAATGTGGTAGATGCGATGGGGCTGATGTTGCATGATAATGCATATGGACTGTCTAAGAGGCGTGTAACGTTAAGCACCTCTGGCGTAGTTCCTATGATTGATAAATTAGCGACAGTAAGCGACGTTTCTCTTGCGATTTCATTGCACGCTCCTAATGATGAGTTGCGGAATCAGCTGGTACCTATAAATAAAAAGTATCCTATCGCCACTCTGCTTGATGCTGCGCAACGATACCTTGACAAGATGCCAGATGTTCGTCGTAAAATCACAATAGAATATACGCTAATGGATCGAATTAACGACAGAGATGAGCATGCCCGTGAGCTCGCTGTTTTGTTAAGAAACCTTCCATGCAAAATTAATTTGATACCATTTAACCCCTTTGATCTTTCAAACTATAAAAGGGTAACGAATACTGCCTTATACAGGTTTAGAGATATACTTCAGAAGGCGGGACATATAGTTACTGTTAGAACTACACGTGGAGATGATATTTCTGCAGCATGCGGGCAGCTTGCAGGCGCTGTGAATGACAAAACTCGACGTAACGAAAGATATATGCAGCAACATCAGGAGCAGCTTATTAAATTTGTAACCAACTGAGAATTAATAAAAAAAGTAAATTTTAATATGCATATGAAATCACCTATTAAACGTAGACTGTCACGTCAGATAATGGTTGGAAAAGTTCCGGTTGGCGGCGATGCTCCAATTTCAATACAAAGCATGACTAATACCGAGACTACCGATATTGATGCCACAGTTCGTCAAATAAAAGATATCCAAAATGCTGGAGCTGATATTGTGCGTGTCTCCGTACCTTCGATGGAGGCAGCTGACGCATTTGGAAAAATACGCCAACAGGTAGAAATTCCACTAGTAGCCGACATTCATTTTGACTACCGCATAGCTCTACGTGTTGCTGATTTAGGTGTTGATTGCTTGCGAATTAACCCTGGTAACATTGGAAAAGAAAAACGTGTTCAGGCAGTAATAGATAAAGCCCGAGATTTAAATATACCACTCCGAATAGGCGTTAACGCAGGCTCTTTAGAAAAAGATTTGCAAAAAAAATATGGAGAACCAACGTCTGATGCGCTAGTCGAGTCAGCAATGCGTCATGTAGAAATTTTAGACAGCATGAATTTCCATAATTTTAAGTTGAGCCTCAAAGCGTCTGACATTTTCATGGCTGTCGATGCCTATCGAAAGATAGCAAAAATTATTGATAACCCTCTGCACATCGGCATCACTGAAGCAGGAGGGCTTCGTGGCGGCACAGTCAAGTCTTCTATTGGTTTGGGTTTGCTTCTTATGGAAGGAATAGGTGATACCGTAAGAGTTTCACTTGCAGCCGATCCCGTGGAAGAAGTGAAAGTTGGCTGGGATATGCTTAAAAGTTTAAAAATACGCAACAAGGGTATAAATTTTATTGCTTGTCCTAGTTGCTCTAGGCAAAATTTTGACGTAATTAAAACTATGAGCATACTTGAAGAGCGTCTTGAAGATATCAAAGTTCCTTTGGACGTTGCAATTATCGGATGCGTTGTAAATGGTCCTGGAGAGGCAAAGCAGGTTGATATTGGCTTAACGGGAGGTACACCAAATAATTTGATATACATCGACGGCAAGCCTAGCCAAAAATTATCACAAGATAATCTAGTTGATGAACTTGAGGCATTAATTCGTGCAAAGGCAAACCAAAAAGCCCAACAATTAGAAGCTCTGATAGCGAAGTCGTCATGAAAAAAATTCAATCAATTCGAGGCATGAATGATTTGCTACCGGGCGATACACAGCGCTGGCAGTATATAGAGAGAATGGTGTGTAGATTGTTGTCGCAATATAGTTACAAAGAAATACGACTTCCTCTTTTGGAGTCGACAGACCTCTTCAAGAGAACTATAGGTGAAGTTACCGATATTGTTGAAAAGGAAATGTATTCTTTTGATGACCGTAATGGTGATAGTCTTTCGTTGCGCCCAGAGGGTACCGCGGGTTGTGTTAGGGCGTGCGAAGAACATGGACTTATCTACAATCAAGTTCAGCGCTTATGGTATCAAGGTCCAATGTTTCGGCATGAGCGACCTCAAAAGGGGCGATTAAGACAATTTCAGCAAATAGGAGTAGAGGTTTTTGGGCTTGATGGTCCTGACATAGATGCAGAATTAATTTTAATGATTTCACAATTATGGGAAAGATTTGGTTTGGCGGATGCAGTCGTGCTTCAGCTAAATTCTCTAGGAAGTCTAGAGTCTAGAGGTTCTTATCGTAATGCGCTAGTTGAATATCTAGAGGGAAAAAAAGATCAGCTAGATGAAGACAGTCAGCGCCGTCTATATACGAATCCAATGCGTATACTTGATAGTAAAAATCAAGATACTCAGTCGTTATTAGATCAGGCACCAGACCTGCATGATTTTTTGGATGATGCATCCCAACAACATTTTAAGATACTTTGTTTGACACTTGATCAACTGGGTGTCGCATACGTAATAAATAAAAGGTTGGTTAGAGGGCTGGATTACTATGGTAAGACAGTTTTTGAGTGGACCACTGATTTGTTAGGCTCACAGGGGACCATTTGTGCGGGAGGTAGATATGATGGATTGGTTCAACAGTTAGGTGGAAAAAGCACGCCAGCAATAGGTTTAGCTATGGGGGTGGAGCGACTAGCTTTGCTTCTTGACGCGGCAGAGGTGTTCCCTGATAGTGTTGCTCAGCAGATAGATGCCTACCTTATCACTATTGGGGATATAGACATAAAGAGACTTGAGTTGGGACAGGTTATCAGGAAAGCCTGCCCAACTTTAAGATTACAGAATCACTGCGGTCCTGGCAGTCTTAAGAATCAAATGAAAAAAGCTGACAAAAGTGGGGCTGTAGTAGCTATAATTGTTGGTGAAGACGAGGTTGCTAGCGGGAACTTAACTGTTAAATTCCTTCGTGAGGATAGACCGCAAATGTCAATGCCTATCGATGAGCTAGTTAAACTACTTAAGGATCAAATTTTACAAATTAATTAATGGGGAATAAGTGTGGCAGAGCATCTTACCGACGAAGAACAACTAGAAAACTTGAAGAAATGGTGGCGGGAATATGGAACTATCACTATAGCCGTCGTGGCTCTATCCGTCGGAGGCTATTTTGGTTCAATTTTTTATAAAGAAAAACAACAAAATGAAGCTGAAGAGGCATCAGTTATTTTCCAGCAGATGATAGAGATTACATCGGCTGCACCCAGTCAAACGTTAGACGAAGTTGAGTATCAGGCAACTGAAAAACTTGCTGCTCAGCTCAAAAACTCTTTTGGCGACAGTCAATACTCTCGTTACGCTGCACTTTTAATGGCACGGCTGTCTGTTGAAAAAAATGACTTAGATGCCGCAGCAGAGAAACTTAACTGGGTACTGGATGATGCAGATGAAGGCTTGGGTCTTATCGTAAACTTAAGGCTGGCAAGAGTTGAGGCTTCTCGTGGGAATATAGACCTTGCACTGTCGATGACAAGCGATATTGATGCTAAAACTATGACTTCAGCGTATTCAGAAGCCCAAGGTGACTTTTATATGCTTAAAGAAGATAGATTGTCTGCGTATAAGCTTTATCTCCAAGCATTGTCTCAGTCTGTAGAGCATGACAACCCACATATTAAGTTGCTTAAGCTGAAGTTGAATCAGGTAACACCAGTAGCTGCACATCATCAAGATGAAGCTTCCTCAGGAGATGAGAATTGATAAAAATAGGGGTACTTGCGACTATTTTTTTCATGCTGACTGGTTGCGGGTTATGGTCTACTGCTCAAGATCAGTGGGAGATGGTCGAAGGATTGGTTCCCGGATACGTTCATCCAGAGGATGAGGTAGAAATTCGAGGGAAACCTGATCCTAGCGACCTGCTTAATATAGATCAAAAAATACGATTAGAAAGGCTATGGTCAACGGATTTAGTCGGCGACTACAATGCAGTTGGGTTTGGTTTAAAGCCAGCTTTTTGGAATGGAAAAATTTATGCCGCCGATCAAGATGGTCAAGTAGCTTGCCTTGATGCTGACTCCGGCCAATTAATATGGAAAATAGATTTGGATATATCTCTTGGTGGAGGCGTTGGCCTCGGAGGCGAGCAGATTTTTGTTGGTAGCAAAGATGGTGATATTTTAGCGCTTAATGCTGAAAATGGGGTTATTAACTGGCAAATAAAGACTTCTAGTGAAATTCTTGCAGCTCCCTCAGGCAATGGAGATATTGTTGTAGCACAGTCTCAAGATGGTCGAGTTTACGGTCTTGATGCTCAGGATGGTGAGGTTAGGTGGCAGCATGAAGTCGAAGTTCCTGTGTTAACGCTTCGCGGAACAAGCGCTCCAGTAGTTAGAGGTAATGTTGCTGTCGTCGGGTACTCTACTGGAAAGCTCTATGCTTTTGCTGCAGCGACAGGAGACACGATTTGGGAGAATCGTATTACAACCCCTAAGGGTCGTTCGGAATTGGATAGAATGATAGATATTGACGGAGACCCACTGTTGGTTAAGGATGTTGTTTTTGCTGCATCCCATCAAGGTAGGATCGGAGCTATCACCAAAACAGGAAGGGCGCTATGGTATCAAGATGCCAACAGTGTACTTGGTCCTGCTTATGGCGAGGGTCAGGTTTACATCGTTGAAACTAACGACCATATCGTTGCAATGGATGAGAATTCCGGAGCTATTGTTTGGATCAACCCATATTTAAAGTACAGAGACTTAGCCCCTCCCTTGGTTGCTGGCGGTAATTTGCTCGTTGCAGACTTTGAGGGCTATCTGCATATTTTGTCTCAAAAAACTGGAGATTTTTTGGGTCGAATCAGAGTGGATAGTAGTGGCGTAAGCGCAGCTATGATCGCAGAAAAAAATACTCTTTATGTACTAGATAATAATGGCGCTATAAGCGCTTATGGGTTGAAGTAATATAATCGTTGTTTTTTTCGTGTAGAATGCCGCCTCCATAGTTGTTAGGCGGCATTTTCATTTCTTGCCTAGATTTTTCTGATATATAGAAAGATAGAAAATTGAGCCAGACACGCGCTATCAAAGCCACAATAAATTAACTATTGAGCTAAACAAATGATCCCGATATTTGCCCTGGTAGGCCGTCCAAACGTAGGAAAATCGACACTATTTAATCGGCTGACAAAAACCCGAGATGCCTTGGTGGCCAATTATCCTGGCCTGACCCGTGATCGCAAGTATGGCGAAGGAGAGATGCTAGGAAGAAGGTTTATGCTAATAGATACCGGTGGTATAACTGGTACAGAAGAGGGAATTGACTCTGCAATGGCCGAGCAGTCTATGCTGGCTATAAAGGAGGCTGATGCAGTTCTCTTTATGGTTGATAGCAGAGATGGCTTAACTCCCGTCGATCTGCAGTTAGCTAAATATTTAAGGGAAAAAGAGTGCACAGTTTATTTGGTAGCCAACAAAATAGATGGAGTGAATCCAGGCGTCGCTACTGCTGAATTTTTTGAACTAGGGTTAAAGAATGTCTACCCTACTACAGCGACTCATGGTCGAGGCATTAAGTCTCTAATGACCGATGTTTTACAGCCGTTTCCTGAGATTGACTCTGACAGCATCAACAACAAAGAGCATGGCATTAAAATTGCTATTGTAGGGAGACCTAATGTTGGAAAATCTACCCTGGTAAATAGAATTTTGGGTGAAGACCGAGTCGTAGTTTTTGATCAGCCCGGCACAACTAGAGATAGTATTTATATCGAATACGAAAGAGAGGACAAGAAATACACTCTAATTGATACTGCTGGTATTCGACGACGAAAGAATATATCACTCACCGTAGAAAAGTTTTCAATTGTAAAAACATTGCAATCTATAGATGACGCTAACGTTGTTGTTTTGCTTGTTGATGCTCACGAAGGTCTTGTAGATCAAGACATGCATCTAATGGGAACAATAGTCAGCTCAGGTCGAGCTCTAGTCTTGGCAGTAAACAAGTGGGACGGGCTTGATAGTTACAATAAGGAGCGCATTAAGTCTGAGCTAGACCGACGACTGCACTTCGTAGAATTTGCTGACCTGCATTTTATTTCTGCCCTTCATGGAACCGGTGTGGGAAATTTGTATCAGTCAATAGAGAATGCCTTTGCTTCAGCAACAGATAAGCTAAGCACCAACAAGCTAACCTTGATCCTCCAGGATGCAGTTTTACATCACCAGCCACCGCTAGTTAAGGGTCGGCGCATAAAGCTTCGATACGCCCATGCCGGAGGGAAAAATCCACCAATTATTGTTATTCACGGGAATCAGGTAGAAGAAATCCCCAGGCATTACACTCGTTATTTAGAGAAAACTTTCTGTAGAGTGCTCGAATTACATGGTACGCCAATTAGGATTGAGTACCGGTCTGGGGAAAATCCCTATGAAGGGAGAAAAAATAAACTAACATCTAGGCAGATATCTAAGAAAAGACGATTGATGAAGTACGTTAAGAAGAGGAAATAAAGTCTATTCTCTTGGTATTTTATTCTCTTGATGGGCTTTATGACAACACATCTACATTTGCTCCATAACCTCAATGCCAAGCAGGTCTAAGCCTTTAGCTAAAATAAGCGACGTCAGTTTAGATAATATCAAACGACTATTTTTTGTCTGGGGTTCGATGTCTATTTTGAGAATAGGGCAGTGCTCATAAAATATCATATATGAGCTAGCCACCCCATAAAGATAGCTGCAGAGAATATGGGGAAATCCTTGATTGGCTACCTGGTCTAGTATTTCACCAAAACAAAGAAGTTTTAATGCTAGATTTTTTTCCTGATCGGCACGTATATCGATGACTTCAGTTACATTGCTTGGATCAACATCTGCTTTCTGGAGAAGGCTGTAGATTCGCGTGTATGCGTACTGGAGATAAGGAGCAGTGTTACCCTCAAAACTGAGCATAGAGTCCCAGTCAAAAATATAATCATTTGTGCGAGTCTTACTTAAATCAGCATACTTGACAGCCCCTATACCTACCTTTTTAGCGATGATAGCAATTTCATTTTTGGGTAAGCTTGGATTTTTTTCTTGCACCAGTATCCTTGCTCTTTCAACAGCCTCCTCAAGGACTTTTATTAGCTTGACCGTGCCCCCGCTGCGAGTTTTGAATGGTTTGCCATCTTTACCCATCATGGTTCCAAATGCATGATGCTCTAGAGAAATTTCTTCAGAAACAAAGCCAGCTTTTTTTGCTAAAATAAACATTTGTTTCATGTGTAATGATTGTCGCGCATCTATAAAGTATAAAACCCTATCAGCTCCCAATACATCGTTGCGATAGCGGAGTGAAGCTAGGTCGGTAGTAGAGTATAGGTATCCTCCGCCTGATTTTTGAACAATCACAGGACTTGGTGATCCATTTTTATCAGCTAGCTCATCTAGAAATACAACTTGCGCACCTTGGTCTTGGACAGCAAGTTTTTTATTTTTCAAGTCAGTTAATATATCGCTTAGGTCTTTGTTGTAGAAGCTCTCAGGTCTTATGTCAGCATTGGTTAGCGTTACATTTAGGTCGCGATAGATGGCTTCGCTATGAGCTATAGATATATTGATGAACTGCTGCCAGAGTTTTTGGCAATACTTGTCTCCTGATTGAAGCTTAACAACATAATCCCTTGCCTTGTCAGCAAAATTAACATTTTCATCGAAATGTTTTTTTGATTGCTGGTAAAAAATTTCAAGATCACTTAGTGCTAGATTGGCTCGCTCTCCTTCGTTTAGTTGTTCGTCTAATTCTGCAATTAACATACCAAACTGAGTACCCCAGTCACCCATATGGTTTTGTCTAATTACTTTGTGTCCCAAATGCTCTAAAGTCCGAGCTACAGAGTCACCAATTATTGTGCTTCGAAGATGCCCAACATGCATTTCCTTAGCAAGATTTGGCGATGAGTAATCTACAACTATTTTTTGAGATTTTGTATCAGTAATGCCTAAGGATTCATCGGTACTCAGGATTTCCATCCTTTTGTTTAAAAAGTCAGCAGACAAATAAATATTTATAAAACCAGGGCCTGCAATCTCAACTTTTTCAGCTATCCCTTTTAGGTCGAGGTTAGCTAAAATTTGAAGCGCTAATTCACGAGGATTCGACCCCATAACTTTAGCAGCAGCCATTGCGCCATTAGCCTGAAAGTCGCCAAATTCAGCTCTTGCAGATATGGATACGTTAGGTGGGCATTTGCCGGGTATCTGCGCGCCCAGCATTGCTGACTTTAGGTGTCTTTCCAGTAGTGCTTTAATACTCATAAATTTTTTCTATTAGTTTAGTCGACCATATCGGATTTTACGAAAGATGACTGTAGTTTGCTATCATTTAAAAAACAGATTTGAAATCAATAGCCTGCTGTTAAGAATTTTAAGTTCACGAGCTTGGGGCGCATATACTATTGCTGAGTTAATTTTATTTTTAGTATTTTGCGGTTAGTCCCTTCGGAGTTTTTTGCTTACAGCAATGGGATTAGGATAATTGTATATGACAATGTAACTGGAGATTAAGAATGTGAAAATTGCCGTTGCTTGTATGAGATGCGATGCCATCCCTCCAATTAGAGAGGCATTATATGCAACATATGCGATAAGGAGTGAGAATTCACTAATTTGGCCTAGACGAAACCCTATGTCCCAAGCTAAATCTTTTTTCTCGCTTTGTTTTTCAAGTAAAAACCTAAAGATAACAGGTTTAATTGTCAGCATAGCAATGGTAAGTATTGCTACAGCTGGTGCAATACTTGCTAGAAAGTTAAGGTTAAATCCGGCGCCTATAGAAAAGAAAAACATTATCAAGAAAAAATCACGAAGGGGTTTCAGCGTTAAGGCAATGTGTTGAGAAATAGGGCTAGAAGCAATAGTTATTCCGGCTAAAAATGCACCTATTTCTCTCGACAGACCCAATACTTCTGCTATCTCAGATAGCCCCATACACCAACCAACAGATAAGAGAAAAATATACTCACCCATTTGATCAAATTTGGCAATAAGCCTAAGTAGCACTAGCTTCACGAAAGCCCATGCGAAAAAAATTAATAATGGCAGCGTGAGCAGAGTTAGCCCAATTTGTGAAATATTAATTTGCCCGCTTGTACTGCTAAGAAGTACAAGTAAAACGAAAATAGCAAGAAAATCCTGCATTAACAGTAAGCCAATTATCATTTCGCCAACATGTCGGTGGTGGAGGACTGTTGTTGGTAGTAGCTTGATACAGATAAGGGTGCTTGAAAACATCATGGCTGCACCAATTACAGAGCACTCAATAGGAGTGTAATGAAAGAGGTGTGCGATAAAGTAGCCCACCATAGCAAATATGAAGGAGCTTACAAATGTCACAACTGTGACTTTTTTTAAGGCTGATATTAACGCTTGCGGTTGAAGGTCAAGACCTAGTAAAAATAAAAGAAAAATAATACCAATTTTTGAAATTTCAGATAACAGATTTACATCTGGCACCCAACCAAGTCCAAATGGCCCAATTAGTGCGCCAACTAAAATATAAGCAACAAGCAGGGGTTGTCGCCCATAGATCGCTATTGTTGCGACTATTGCTGAGCCTGTAAAAATAAAAAAGAACGATTGGAATACCGCTTCGTTCATGCTGTTGTCCCTTCTACCGTAAGTTGTGTGAGAAAGCACCTAATGAGACAAGCTTGTTATTAGTCAGGCATTAACATAAATATATGAGTTGAAAGAAACAGCTTGCCGGTCAAAATTTTTTTTATTAATCGTTTATTCTTCAGGATTTCCTTAGGAACAGAGGTTCAGGGGGAACAATTGCTCCTTGGTAGCTCTCGTCAAAGTCGTTGAGCGAACAAAGAGCAACTTCTAAGTCAGTATTTTCTTTAAGATCAAAGGCTGTAAACCCGCATCGCTTAAGGTAAAACAGTTGGTCTTGAATAGGGTTACCAATAGCACGTAGTTGGCCAGTAAAATCGTATCTCTCCCTTAAGAGTCTTCCGATAGAAAATCCTCTTCCATCAGTAAAGACTGGAAAATTAACCGCTATCAATGGGAAGAGATTTGCTTCGTGACCAATTAGCTCAACATCTTCATCGCTATCAATCCATAGCCCCGCAACCATTAGGTTGAGATTTTTGTCTCTATTGTCTAGCCAATATTGCATTGGAAGCACTAGGAGCTTTCCTGAAGGCAATTGAGAGGTAAAGTCCTTTTCTATAATAACCCAAGGATCGTCTACTACCTGAGCATCTTTAATGATTCTAGGCATATTTAAACCCCCTTCTCTTGTTTTTGAGCCGGAACTTTTTTGTTTTTTGGGTAAACTTTCTCCTTGAAGGGATCTGCACCTAGGCGACGATATGTATCAATAAATAACTCATCGCCTTTGCGCCTATCAACGTAAATGTTAAGAATTTTTTCTATTACATCAGGAACTTCATTTTCGCCAAACGAAGGTCCGAGAACGCCTCCCAGTGATGCATCAGCACCAGAGCTGCCGCCGAGTTGGATTTGATAAAATTCAGCGCCCTTCTTGTCGACCCCAAGTATTCCAATATTACCTACATGGTGGTGCCCGCAAGCATTCATGCAGCCTGAGATATTCAGGGAAAGATCACCCAAATCATGAACATAATCTATTTTATCGAATTTTCTTTGTATTGCTTCTGCTATAGGTATTGATTTTGCGTTGGCAAGAGAGCAAAAATCACCTCCTGGACAGCAAATTATATCTGTTAGGGTGCCAATGTTTGGAGTCGCAAAACCATCTTTTTTTGCTTTTTTCCATAATTCAAATAGGTCAGATTTTTTTACATCCGCTAAAACTAGGTTTTGATTATGTGTTGCTCTAATTTCACCAAATGAATAAGCATCAGCAAGATTGGCAACAGCCTCTAACTGGGAGTCGGTTACATCACCTGGAGCAACTCCTGTTGGCTTCAATGAAAGTGTTACTGATGAATAACCATCGACCTTATGTTCTCTGGTATTTCGCTGTAGCCACTTATCGAATGCTACATTCTTGCTCGCAGATGCAGTCAATTTTTGATCTAAACCTTTTCCATCGAGTACTTCATATGGCTGCTGGGTAAAAAAATCTTTTACTCTATCAATCTCACCCTGAGTGAGCTTTCCCAGAGTTTTTTTGGTGTACTCCCATTCGTCTTCGACTTCTTGTGCGAAAACTTCTGGGGTCCAGGCTTTCACAAGAATCTTTATTCTTGCTTTATACTTGTTTGCTCTATTCCCGTGACGATTATAGACTCTTAATATGGCATCAAGGTAGGTTAGCAGGTCTTCTTGTGGCAAGAACTCACGAATCACTGAGCCTATAACGGGTGTTCGACCTAGACCACCCCCTACAAGTACCTGAAAGCCAATCTCATCAACCGTATTTTTAACAATCTGGATGCCAATATCATGTACCTGTATGGCGGCTCTATCTGCCTCAGTACCACAAACAGCAATTTTAAATTTGCGCGGAAGAAATGCAAACTCAGGATGAAAGGTGGACCACTGTCTTATTATTTCGCACCATGGACGCGGGTCTTCTAATTCATCTTTTGATGCTCCAGCAAACTGATCGGAAGTCGTATTGCGTATGCAATTCCCACTTGTTTGAACTGCATGCATTTGAACCTCGGCAAGTTCAGCCAATATCTTTGGTACATTTTCAAGTTGAGGCCAATTTAGCTGAATATTTTGACGAGTGGTAATGTGACAGTAGCCTTTGTCGTACTCTCTAGTAATGTGAGCCAATTTTCGTAATTGAGTTGAACTAAGTAGACCGTAGGGCACAGCAATTCGTAACATTGGAGCTAGACGTTGTATATATAAACCATTTTGAAGACGCAATGGAAGAAACTCTTCGTCAGATAGCTTGCCGGCCAAATATCGGTCAGTTTGATTCTGAAATTGAGTAACGCGTTGTTCTATAATTTTTTGATCTTGATCGTTGTATATGTACATAAAATAGTTGAAAAATGTTGAAAGTTTTATAGCCTTTATTATCCATTATTGACGAGAAGAATAATAGAAATCGGTGAAATTTAAAGACAATAGCGCTATTTAAACATACATTAGTTTTTGGCTAAATGTCCAATTTTTTTGTTACTGCCAGCTTGGCTGCGAGGGGGTTGCTGTAGATTACCGAGGAAAGACGACAAAATAAAATGATGCTGGTACAATCTCGCTCGTATAAGTCGGCTTGTGCATTTTCAAGTGAACGCGAGGTTGTTAATTATGTCAGAAGAAAGCACCACCAACAAAATTGATCAGAAAGATGACAGTGCAGTGGATGCTGTGGCCGCGGTTGCCATAGCAGGTATTTTTGTTATTTTTGTTATTTTTTGGCTTAGCAACCAGTAAAGATAAATTATTCTGTACTACGCAGATGGTAAAAAGCGATGCTTTTTTGCTTTCCGTTACTGCATTCCTGATGTACTTAGCACTGCATTAACAGCAGATATAACACAAATAATAAAAACTATAGTAAATATAAGGCCAGCCACAATAAAGCTATATATATTGCCATATTTAAAGTCTCTAACTCTATTTGCATTGCTTTGAACGCCAATAAAAGCAGCTAAAGTACTAGCTACTATTGACCAAAAACTGGGTTTTGAGTTGATTTTGTCAATAGTTTCTTTATTTTTCGCAGCCATATTTCACGTGTCCTGTAGATTTGACCTCAGCCATTTTTGCACATCCCCTAAGGGGAGTTTTTTCCTTAAAGCTAGACTTTCTAGCTGGTCATGGTTTATTTTCCCTACATTAAAGTATTTTGAGTCCGGATGGGAAAAATACCACCCGCTAACTGAGGCTGCTGGTCTCATAGCAAAACTTTCAGTGAGTTTTATTCCTGTATTGTTAGTTGCGTCTAGCAACTTAAATAATTGTTTTTTTTCTGTATGATCAGGGCATGATGGATATCCAGGAGCCGGTCTTATGCCTTGATATTTTTCTTTAATGAGTGAATCGTTGTCGAGGTCTTCATCAGCAGAATAACCCCAGAACTCTTTTCTGATTCTCTTATGCAGATGTTCTGCAAAAGCTTCTGCCAGTCGATCAGCTAAAGCTTTGACCATGATGCTATTGTAGTCATCACCTTTGGCTTCATACTCTGCTGCAAGCTCTTCAACACCTATTCCAGTCGTAACAGCAAACCCGCCAATATAGTCATTCGTATCAGTATCATTTGGCGCAATAAAGTCGGCCAGAGAAAGCATTTCTTTAGAGTCATTAGATTTTGATGATTGCTGCCTTAGGCAATGCAATGTAGCCTTTACCTGAGTGCGGGATTGGTTTGAGTAAACCTCAATGTCATCTTTATTTACTGTATTCGCAGGCCAAAGTCCAAATACGGCAGTAGCCTTTATTTTTTTCTCGTTGATAAGGTTTTTTAGCATCACTTGCGCGTCGTGGAATAAATCAGTAGCGACTTGTCCCACTATTTCATCATTGAGTATTTTTGGGTATTTTCCTGCTAGATCCCAAGTGATGAAAAAGGGAGTCCAATCAATAGTATCCAGTAGCGACTCTAGTGGATAGTCCTCCAGAGTTTGAACCCCCAGAGTGTTTGGTATTGGCGGGCAATACTCTTCCCAGTTTATCTTAAGGCCAGATTTTTTGGCTTCTATATAGGTGAGTGCAGTATTTCTTGGTTTTCGATTGGCCATTCTGGAGCGAACCTGCTCATAATCTGTTTGAATCCCAGCAATATATTTATCCCTCAGATCTTTATTGAGAAGCTTGCTGGCTACCCCGACAGCTCTTGACGCATCAGGAACATAAATTGTTTGATTGTGATGATACTTGGTGTCAATTTTAACAGCTGTATGCGCTTTAGATGTTGTCGCACCACCAATGAGAAGGGGAAATTTTAAGTTTCGCCGTTCTAGCTCGCTAGCTATATGAACCATTTCATCCAATGAGGGCGTAATAAGACCCGAAAGACCAATGATGTCTACATTTTCTTTTATAGCAGTTTCTATAATTTTTTCAGCTGAAACCATCACCCCCAGATCGATGACTTCATAGTTATTGCAGCCAAGGACAACGCCAACGATATTTTTACCAATATCATGAACATCCCCCTTTACTGTCGCCATTAGTATCTTTCCATTATTTGAGGCTTTTCCGCCCTTTTCAAGCTCAATAAAAGGCTGAAGATGAGCGACAGACTGCTTCATTACTCGGGCAGACTTAACTACCTGAGGGAGAAACATTTTACCCGATCCGAATAGGTCACCTACTACGTTCATTCCATCCATTAAAGGGCCTTCAATAACATGTAGAGGCCTTTCGGAGTTAAGCCGACATTCTTCTGTATCTTCAATAATATAAGTAGTTATCCCTTTAACAAGGGCGTGCTCTAAACGTTTTTCAATTGGCCATGTGCGCCATTCGATATCAGTTTTATTTTCTTTTCTGGGGCCATCGCTATGATAATCTTGGGCTATAGCTACAAGATTTTCAGTGCCTTCGGTTGAAAAATTTAAAATAACTTCATCAACTCTTTTACATAGCTTTTTTGGGATTTCGCTGTGAACTCCTAATTGCCCCGCATTAACTATACCCATACTCAATCCGGCACGAATTGCATAGAGAAGAAATACTGAATGAATGGCCTCTCTTACTGGATTATTTCCCCGGAATGAGAATGAAACATTGCTGATTCCGCCAGATATAAGAGCAAGGGGAAGATTGTTTTTGATCCAGCGGGTACTTTCAATAAAGTCGACGGCATAGTTGTTATGCTCCTCAATGCCTGTAGCAACTGCAAAAACATTTGGGTCAAAGATTATGTCTTCTGCATTAAACCCAACTTTATTTACTAAGATATCATAGCTTCGTTGACATATTTCTTTTCTGCGCTCTATGCTGTCAGCCTGCCCTTTGGTGTCAAAAGCCATAACTACTACAGCTGCTCCGTATTTCTGGCAAAGCTTAGCTTGTTTTATGAAAAGTTCTTCGCCTTCTTTTAAGCTAATGGAGTTTACAATACATTTTCCTTGCGCCCACTTTAATCCAGCCTCGATAACGTGCCATTTAGAAGAATCAATCATTAATGGAATTTTTGATATATCTGGTTCAGATGCAATAAGTTTCAGAAAGGTAGTCATGGCATAAACGGCATCGAGCATACCTTCATCCATATTGATGTCTAAAATTTGTGCACCATCTTCGACCTGTTGGCGTGCTACGACTAAAGCTGCCTCATACTCCCCATCTAGTATTAATTTTTTGAATCGAGCAGAACCTGTGACATTACAGCGCTCACCTATGTTTACAAACAACGAATCTTGATAAATGGTATGAGCCTCCAGCCCTGACAAACGACAGGCAGGCTTTATTTCTGGTATTCGACGGGCCTGAAATTGTTTGACGCTGTTAGCTATTTCTTTAATGTGCTCTGGTGTTGTTCCGCAGCATCCACCGATGACGTTAACTAGACCGCTTGCAGCAAATTCAGTAACAATTTCTGTCATTTCTTCAGGGGTTTCATCGTACTCCCCAAACTCATTTGGCAGGCCAGCATTCGGGTGGGCGGTTACGAAAGTGCCACAAAGTCGAGACAACTCTTCTATGTGTGGTCGAAGCTCTTTTGCTCCCAGCGCACAGTTAAGGCCAATAGAAAAAGGTTTTGCATGAGCAATTGAGTTCCAAAAGGCTTCAGGCGTTTGACCTGAAAGTGTCCTTCCGCTGGCATCTGTGATGGTCCCTGATATCATTATTGGTAGATCAACATCCAATTTTTCGAAGGCCTGTTTTACTGCAAAAATTGCCGCCTTTGCATTCAGAGTATCAAAAATTGTTTCTATTAATATAATATCGCTACCGCCAGCAATAAGACCCTCAGTGGCCTCTATGTAAGTTTCTACTAGCTCGTCAAAACTAGTGTTTCGTGCAGCCGGATCGTTAACATCAGGCGATATAGACAGCGTTCTGCTGGTTGGACCCAACACACCAGCAACCCATCTAGGTTTCTCGGTTGTAGCTATTTGATCGCAAGCGTCTCTTGCAAGTTTGGCGCCAGACTTATTTAACTCATAGACCAATTCCTCCATTCCATAATCTGCAAGTGAAACTGAGGTAGAGTTAAAAGTATTAGTTTCGATAATATCAGCACCTGCTTTTAGGTAGGCGAGGTGTATATTTTTGATTATTTCAGCCTGTGTTAACGACAATAAGTCATTATTACCAGCTACTTCCCTATCAAAAGATTTAAATCTCTCACCCCTATAGTCAGCCTCACTGAGTTTATGTCTCTGAATCATTGTCCCCATAGCGCCATCAAGGACTAGAATTCGATTTAAGGCATCCTTATTTAGTCTTTCTATGCGGGTGTCGCGATTATTCAATTGTTTATCCATAATTTAATAGATTTTTGGCGATACTAGAATCTTCAGTGTTTTTTCTAGTCATTTTGACCATATCGAATTTTATCATATCAATCAATCTATATCAAAATATTTTGATATAGATTGATTGATATTTCATGTAAGCTTTCTATGAACAGATATTCATATAAAGCTTGTTGTATTAAAAAAAGAGTTAGCAGTTTAACAGAAAAGACATTTTCTTTAATGGCTAAGCCTATTTTCTATTTATAGTGCTTCAATTGAATGAATTACATAAAAAATATAATAATACCGGTTGGGAGCATCGAGGTTGATTGTCGATACAAGACAAGAATGCTAAAGTGAAGAGACTACACGCAGGCTAAATACGAAAAAAATATAAAATAATTTTAGGCAACTAAATGTTAAATATTGATATTACAGAATCTGCACAGAAGTACCTTGCTGAGTTGCTTGAGAAGCAAGATGCTAGCGGTATTGGAATTCGTGTATTTGTTGCTGATCCAGGGACATCTAAAGCAGAAACTTGTATTGCTTATTGTCGTCCTGGTGAAGAAAAAGATGATGATATGATAATTGAATTTGCTGATTTCAAAGCTTACTTTGGAGAAAAAAGTGTGCCATTTCTGGAGGATGCTAAAGTAGATTACTCTGATGATAAGTTTGGTGGCCAGTTAACTATAAGGGCGCCAAACTCACGCATGCCTAATATTAATGACGACAGCCCAATTGAAGATAAAATTAATTACGTTTTACACAATGATGTTAACCCTGGACTGGCATCTCATGGCGGAAATATCAGCCTAGAAGAGGTGGTGGACAATATTGCTATTCTTAAATTCGGTGGTGGTTGTCAAGGGTGCGGTTCGGCCGATGTCACACTAAAAGAAGGTGTAGAGAAAACCATGATGGAGAAAATCCCTGAGCTAAAGGGCATCAAGGACGTGACAGACCATACAGACCGAAGCAATGCATATATGTAACTGCTCAGACTATAACTTATTTTATTTTCGGTTTTTCAGTGAGATTTTCAGCTTATCTCGCATTGCTCTTACTGCATCTTCAGTTGTTTTCCAGTCGATACAGGCGTCAGTTATCGACTGACCATACTTTAGATCCTTGATATCGGCTGTAATGCTTTGATTACCTGAAAAAATGTTGCTCTCAACCATAATTCCTATAATTGACGTGTTCCCCTCTATGATTTGATTGGTTACATTTTCTATCACTAGAGGTTGTAGCTTATGGTCCTTGTTTGAGTTGGCGTGACTGCAGTCAACCATAATGTTTGCTGATATTTTTGAAGACTGAAGTTGCTGTTCTGCGAGAGAAATACTTACCGAGTCATAGTTCGGCTTGCCGTCGCCGCCACGAAGTACTACATGGGAGTATGGGTTTCCAGCAGTCGTTATAACGGATACGTTACCTTCTGAATTTATACCCAAAAAACGATGAGGGCTGGCAACAGACTTTAGGGCATTGATCGCAACAGATAAGCCACCATCAGTACCATTTTTGAATCCTACCGTTGAAGAAAGACCCGAGGCCATTTCACGATGCGTTTGAGATTCTGTAGTTCTGGCACCTACTGCTGACCATGCGATTAAATCATGTATATATTGAGGAGAAATGGGATCTAGTGCCTCAGTGGCCGTTGGTAAGCCTATCTCAGCTATGTCTAGCAGTAGTTGTCTGCCTATATGAAGCCCCTCGGTAATTTTGAAAGAATCGTTCAGGTAAGGATCGTTGATCAACCCTTTCCATCCTGTAGTGGTTCTGGGTTTCTCAAAGTAGACCCTCATTACTAAACATAGGGTATCACCAACTTCATCAGCTAGATTTTTTAATCGCTTAGCGTAATCTATAGCTGCATCAACATCATGAATAGAGCAGGGACCGATAACAACAAATATTCTATGATCCTTTCTGTCAAGAATATTTTCGATAGCATTTCGACCATCAGTTATGGTTTTACGTGCGATGTCACTAATTTGTATTTTTTCTTTTAGGGCCTTAGGCGTTATCAATATTTCTTGTGACTTAACATTGATATTATCAACTGCTTGTATCATTTCTTTTAACACCGACTAGTTTTTAATTTGGCTATTCTACATCAAAACTTAACATTTAGGGCATAGGAGAGGAATGCTAGATATTCTTGCAGTTTTTAGTGTATGGGTATTCTTAACAATAATCTGATCAAATTTTCTCTAAGTGCTGAATTAATGGAAAATAAAGTCCTTTTTTAACAGGCAGACCGTTCATTTTACTCAAAAGGGTTGCGTAGTGTCTAAGTTGCCCTTCGTACTGCAATGTTTCGCGCTGTAAAAAAATATCCAAACTCTCTTTTATCCCCGGCTCGGTTGACTTGTAATCAATAATCCATTGTGAGCCATCTAAAATAAAACAACGATCTATAATAGAGGTTTTAAATTTACTATGACCTGGTGGCTTATAGCCAACAACGAACTCACACTTACTTTCTTCATGGGTAGATTCAAAAATCCAATGATTTTTTTGATTTTGAAGGCAACCTAAAATAGCTCGCTTAAGTAAACTTAGCGGTTGATCATAGCTTGTCAGGCCAAGATTTTGCAGCTGAGATTGCCAGAAAGGGATTTGATCTTGAATTCTTTTTTCATCCCAGTTGCTAATTCCATCAACGACAAGTTGGCGTAATGTACGATGAAGAACAGTTCCGGTATGCCGAGCGACAGTATTATTTAATGACAAGGACCCCAGTTTATCGATAACGAACTCTGTATCAGCATTTCCTGTAACAGTATCACTTTGGCTGGGTGCGGAAATTGTATTCCAGTCAGCAGGAAGCCTGTTAATGTATGCTAAGCCTGTGGGGGTAGGGCTGTCAGCTATATTCTCACTTATGGGTTTCGATATATGACGGCGAAAAGATACTGATGTATCATTCCTGAAATGACCCTCAAGATAATTGTCACCAGCAAGAGCGCTTAGCAGGGTGTTCTTTGAAGGCTTTGGCTCTTTTTTTGAGTCTTCTTTGGTATTCATGGTGTAGGTTAAATGCAGCTGTTTAATAGCTCGAGTTGCTCCAACGTAAATTGTTCTTAATGTTTCAAGCTGCGCCCCTAATTTTTTTTCTTTCTTCAGATATTCAAAGAGGGGATCCTTCTCCTCTCCGGTCTTATGTTTTGGGCCAATAATTAGGCGAGTCTTTCCTTTTTTATTTGACCTTTCGTGCCACAATATTAATGATTCATCGTCATTGCCAGATAGCTTGTTTAGGTTGGGGATTATCACTGTGTCAAATTCTAGCCCTTTTGCTTTGTGAATTGTCATAATGTGTAAGTTGGGGTCAGATTGCTCGCTGGGTCTTGTGTAAATACCCTTTAAGGCATTTTCAAATACCGCCCAATCAGCAATCTGACCAAATTTTTCGTACTGCTCCAGCAAATCAAAGTATTGCTCACAGCAATCAAAATCTTTGCTTGATCTTAGCGAATTGATGCCACCCAGTTCAACCCAGATTCTCTCTATCCAAACCCTAAAAGGTTTTCTGTAGCGCTCCCCCCAGGCCTTTTTAAGGACGGCGCTACACCGGTGTAGTATCTTTTTTCCTTCTTCTGAAATACCTGAAATTTCAGAATATTCAAACACGTTTGTCATGACAAGAGGGTAAGCTTCGACCGATAGCGACTTATCCTTTTTTGGGGCCTTATGGTTCGCTATTAGAAATAGATCATTGAGGTTCAATCCACACCATGGCGCCCGCATAATAGATAGCCAGGCAACGCGGTCAGCAGGGGATATCATAGCCCTGGTGAGGGACTTTAAATCAATAACTGGCATCCGGTTGCTTAAAGGGTCCATCTCTGTGGCTTGCCAGCTAAGACCTGCTTTTTGTAGTGAGGCTATGATGTAAGATAGCGATTTACGAGAACGAGTCAAAATAGCGACAGATCCCTTGGGGTCAGCCTCTTTTGCCTTGCAAACTAAAGAGGTTATATGATTGGCTTCCGCAATTTTTGAATCATTTGCTCCCCCATAACCAATAAATTCATCAATAGTGACCGCATGGTGACTTTGTCCAGTTTCTGGCTGCAGGTCTTGCGAGTGCGCGATCGAAGGGTTGTAGCTTATAGAGCCTCGACTTATGTCGTCTTTGTCAGGAAAAGCATTTTCGAAAGCATGATTGACCCATTTAACAATTCCAGCCTGTGATCTGAAATTTATTTGTAGGTCCAGAGCTTTTAGTTGTATTTGGCCTATCGGTAAGGTTCTTGCCTGTATGAATTGGCCTACATTCGCTCCACGCCAAGTATAAAGGCACTGCATCGGATCCCCGACGATAAAGAGGCTTCTGTCATCATCAGGATGCCATTCTCCAGTCAATCTTTTTAGCAGGTCGAATTGTAGCGAAGAAGTGTCTTGAAACTCATCCATCAGAATGTGCTTAATGGAATAGTCTAATTTAAGTGCAAGTTCCGTTGGCTCCTCTTCTGTTCCTAGCGCCCTTAAGGCAGCTAGAGTGACCTCAGGGTAGTCGCATACTTGTTTCTTTTGGAGAGCTAGCGTTAAGTGGGCGCTTAGCAGCGGAAGTACTGATGAGAGCGCATTAAGAATCTCCCATTGTTCATCATCATAAGAAGAAGGAGGTAGTTGTGTTGCCTCACACAGCGCTTCTTGAAGACCAGGGATAACTTTGAGTCTATCAATGAGAGAGCCAAGAGCTTCTTTTTTTAATTTTGCTTGATTTTCAGCTTCTTTCTTATCTTCAATAGACTCAACTGTAGTAGGAAAACCTATTGTTTTATTTATTCCCATTCTCCATGTCTTTTCTTCTTTTTTTCCTACAAGAAGTAATGTGATTAATCCAAGCCATTGTGTGTGTTTAGATGATATTGCTTCGGGAAGTTTCGTTAAGTTCAAGCAGGATAATATATCGGAATGCTCGTCAGTTAATAACAAATTAGTAGCAGCATAGTCAGCTAATTCGGTTAATTCAGGCCCATACGGCGCTAGTATTAAGCGGACGGCGGATAGTGTTTCTTCTACTACCTCGGCGAGTGAGTTTTCAAGATAACCTCTGCCTTTTTGAGTTTGGTAGAGATGCCCAATACTCTGCCCTCGGTCGCCTAAAAGCTTCACTAGTAACTTTTGAAGCGTATTAAGATCATTATCTAGAAAAGTTAAGAGCGCTGATATTGCGCGCCCTATGTCATTATCATTTTCGAGTTGCGCTAGAAGAAACTCTGATGTTACCTCTTTGTACACAACAGATGGGTCATTTAAGTCCTCAGAATTTCGGTCAAAGCGACTTTCAATTGGCAATTGCATCGCAAGTTTTCGACAGAATCCATCAATAGTATGTATTCGCAGCCTCGATGGATTTTCGAGCAAGCCCCATTTTTTTTCTTTGTTTCGGGATAGTGCTTTTTTTGCTAAGCCCAAAGTCACATCCCGATGATTTTTTGATGAAAGTATGCTGTCGTTGCTGGTTATTGTTGTGGCCTCTGTCAAGTATTGCATCACGCGACCTTTCATTTCATCAACAGCTTTATTCGTAAAGGTCATGCACATAATTTCTTCCGGATTATCCACTACACTTAGCAGTCTTAGCACCCTCTGTGTTAGTAATTCTGTTTTTCCAGATCCAGCGGGCGCGGATATAGCGAACGATTGAAAGGGCTCCAGAGCCAAGACTCTTGTTTCTGCGTCTGATTTGTTCATAGTTCAGGCCGCTCTTGGGCCTTTAGATCAGAGTCCTTTTTCGCTACTTCAATTTCCATGTAAAGTTCCATGCAAGTTTCATTTAGTCGGTTGAGTGGCGTTAGATATTCTGTATAGTCGGGATTAGAGCGATTCATATAGATTACAACGGCATAGCCTTGTAAAAACTCGTGACCTATACATTCCAGAGAATTAGTCCATTGCGCTAAAATGTCATCCCAGACAGCTTCGTTTGCCTTAACCTCGGGTAGCAAGTTGGGTATTTTTGTCACGCCAATAAAGCCCTGATCTGATACATTGATTTGCCCGAAAGCTACACCTATTGGTTGCTTGCTAGCTAAGACTGCATAGAGAGGCACCTGTGGTTCTAGTGGGCGATCCCCGTCCCAGCTAGTAGCCTTAACCTTGCCTGTTTTGTAATCTATAATTATTTTACCTCCACTCTCGAGGTCATCTATGCGATCAATTTTTAGTTTAAGGGGGAGACCTGCAAGATTAACTTCGGTTGATTGTTCTAGTGATGATATTGAAAAGGGTGCTCTACGCATTTCAAGATTTAGCCATTTCAGCATTAATAGGCTTATGCGTTCTGTTTCTAAAGAAATAAAATTTGGCCTAAAAATATCGGGCCTTTTTTTCTTCCATTTTGCTAAGGCTTTTGTAATAGCGTGCTTGATTGCCTCATCCAGCCCTTCTTTTGATAAACTAAGCAGTTCTTTGTGTGTGGATATTGGCTGCCAAAAAGCCTCCATACACTCATGGATTATTGTGCCTCTATCCATAATAGATAAGCCCAGTGACGGCGCATGAACCTCTTTAGCCCCTAGTCGGTGTATTGCGAAAGCATTAAAGGGGCACGATGCTTGATCTTGGATAATTCGGCTTCCGCCAAAAATAGCTTCGCTATCAAGATTAACGATGGGACCTTTTTCGCACCTAATCTTCTGCAATGTAACTATGGTTGGGTTTGCATACGTTGAAGAAGCTGAGAGTGAGCCGCTGATATTAAGATCGTCATGACTAACCTCCGCTAGCTTGGAAATTAAAGGGCTAATCTCACAAAAATGAGTTCCGTTAGTTTCGCTGAAACTACAGACAATGCTGCTAGACGACATCTTGAGTCTATTCAGTTGGTTTTGCGCAAGTTCTAGTTGCTCTTCAGGTAGCACTTTAGGCGTCATAAACTCTCTTTGTACGCTCAAGGGTAATAACGAGTTAGGATTAGTGCCATTTGGCCAGCTAGCGCTATCCATCCCTGCTATCCAAAGGTGGTCAAACTGCAATCCATTGCTTTCTAGTAGCCCCAAAATCTGAATAGGAGCATCTACGATACTTGACTGGAAATTATATCTTTTAGTTGCTTGAAGGAGTTGTTTCAAGGCATCCTCTAAAGTTACTGTTAATCCAATCTGATCTAAAGATGCAAAAAGCTCAAGTGCTTTTTGCCACTGCTGATGTTGCCTATACTCAGTGTTATTTAGGTCTCTTTTTCCGGGCCAGCCAAGTGTATCTAGTTGGTATTTAAATACTGTCAGCCAATCTGAAAATGTATTTTTATGAGCCATACCGTTGCCTTGGTTGGCTGCTTCTCGACAACAAAAGCTATCACTAGATACGTCATCATCCATGATGGTAAATTTCTCTGAGGCCTCTAATTGACGAATAAATTGGTCTTGAGATATGTGAGTTAAAGCGATCTTTCGAAGGCTTTTTTCTGCTATTGCGCGAGACAAGATATTGGTTTTATTGCCCCAGAACGGAGAATTGAGTAGCCGGCATGAATCTTCAAGAGGAAGCCGACTAAAGTTTAATGACAGCAGAAGTAACGCTGATGAAATAATCGGTGTATCGTTTAAAGCTATATCTGCTGAAATATCAAATAAAGATGATTGCATAGACCCATTCAAGTTAAGGCTTTCTGGATCCAGCTCTTCTTTTAGTATTCTTTCCAAGGTATTTTTTGATGGATAAGAGATAGGGGTAATAATCCCTATTCGATGATCAGGGTGTTTTATTCGCAATGCGCGCGCCCACTTAGCCGCCGCTCGTATCTCTTGGTTACCGTCAAAAAAATGAGCACGCTGTGCTGGGGCTGCTCTTTGTTCTTTATAGCTTGAAAGCACTGGCTCTTGCGTAATATTTTTTGAGGCTGCGCTCAGCAAGCTTAGATACAAAGGAGGAATTTTATCGAAGCCCAATGTAACGATCCCATCTAATGAAGCAACAGTCTTGGCTTTAAATGCCTCCACTAACCCCTTGGCGCTATCAGCCTCGGTGATATAGTTATATTTTTTAAGCGATAGTTTAAATTTTTTGATCCACCTATAAAATAGTGGGGCGTCATTTTTTAATTTCTCATGGGGAATTTCCCATCTTTGCATGATGTTGTAGCTGTCTCGCGCAAGACCGGAGTAACTGGCAGGCATGAGTTCTTTTGACTCATGCCTGATTACTTCTTCCCAGATTAAATGCTCTGCTGGCTCAGAAACAACTGCGCCATTTGGAATTTCAGATATCCCATCATCACAACATCGAAGCCAAGTTTCATTAATCCAGTACTCGATGGCAAAAACTTCAGGCTCGATCCAGCTACAATTGCCTAGCTCTTGCTGGTATTGACCCCAGCTTTCTCGAACCTTAACCGCCAGACTAGTAGTAGCTGTCAGTATTAGTGACCCTGATTCAATTTCTTTTATAATTGGATGAATATCAAAAAGCGGGCGCATCATAGCGGTTAACTTTGTTATCCTAGGGGAGTTCAATGATCGCACAACCTAAGGTTTGAAAAAAGAAGTAGTTGATAGGGCTAGCTATTTTATTAAAATTTGAAACAAGCAACATTAGCATTTATGCTCAGAACGACAAGTCAAACAAGAGTGAAGTTGCATATGACCATACTTAATTTTAGTTTTATTTTAGGCGGCTTCTTTCTCGGGGTATCGATAACCTTTGCCTTCGCAGTATTTTATAACAAGCAAAAGAATAAAGGCCTGAATGAAATTAGTTGCGTATTGGCTGCACGGGAAAAGGAAAAAGCTGTACTAGAGACTCGTTTAGAGATGGAGCAGACGAAAAACGAAGAACAGTCTTTGTTGCTAAAGCAATCCCCTGAAATTTTAGGTAAGGAGTTTGAAAATTTAGCTAATCGTATATTTGATGCCAAACAAGAGAAGTTTTCCCAAGATAGCCAGCGAACACTTAACTCTTCCATTGGTCCACTGCGCGAGGAAATAACTAGATTTCATAAACAGGTAGAGGATTCACACCATAGAGAAAATTCAGCAAGAAATGAGATGAATGGGACGATTAAAGAATTAATGAAACAAACAGATCTAGTAAGAGGGGAGACATCCAGCTTAGCAAGCGCACTTAAGGGGGATAGCAAGTCTCAGGGTAATTGGGGAGAGATGATTCTTGAGCGCATGCTTGAGAACTCAGGCCTCTCTAGTCCTAGGGAGTACGAAACTCAGAAACCCCACAAGGACCAACAGGGCCAACTTCGGTATCCAGATGTAATTATTCATATGCCCGACAAAAAAGATATGGTTGTTGATTCAAAGGTTTCACTAACAGCTTATGAGCGCTATAGAAGCGAATCTGACCCTGGCGAGCAAAAAAATCAGCTAAAGCTACATATTAATTCTATTAAAAACCATATTAAAGACTTAAGCGAAAAGTCATACCAAGAGTTATATGGAATTAATACGCTAGATTTTGTGATCCTATTTATACCAATAGAAGGAGCCTTTACGTTGGCTCTTCAGGAGGATGATAGGTTATTTGATGATGCCTATAAAAACAAAAATATCATTCTTACTAGCCCTAGCACCTTGATGATTGCGTTGAGAATTGTTGAAAATGTATGGCGCTTTGAACGCCAAAACATTAATGCACAAAAAATCTCTGATGAAGCAGCAAAACTCTACGATAAAATGGCGACAGTAGTAGAGTCTCTAGAAGATATTGGAAAACACATCAAAAAAAGCCAAGAGGCATATGAGAGCGCTAAAAGTCAGCTAAAAACTGGCTCAGGTAATGTAATAAACAGATTTAACAAAATTAAAAAACTAGGTCCCAACACAAAAAAAACGTTTCCAGAAGACTGGAGTAGCGAGACTCTAGATCAAGATGATTTGTCGTTATGTGCTGATAGAAAAAATGAAAATGATCCAGACGCCATACGATAGCAAAGGGCTTGATGTCCAATCTCGAAGTTTATTAACTGTTAATTTTATGTGAATACTAAATATGATGAGTTCACTGGTTTATATCACGCTGATCCTAATCTCAGTGCTAATCATTTCTTTGCTTGGCCTGTATGCCTTTGCTCTGTACGTAAGGGTGCGGGAAAAAGATGCACAGCAAAAAAAATCTGCCAATACTCTTTCGCGGGAGCTTGCTAAGCGCCAAGTGGATGCTGAAAATAGTATTCGAGTCATTGCCTCTGCACTGATTCAGGGGCAGGTTAGTTTAACGGAGGGCGCCATAAGAATAAGTAAGCTATCTCTTTTCCTTGGTGAGCGATTACAGGGCAGCAGTCAGTATCAAATTTTCTCTAAACTTGCCGAAGATGTTGCTCATATACCAATTTTAGAAAACTGGAAAAAACTTAGCAAACTAGAAAAAACCAACTTTGAACAAGAAAAAAAATTTATAGAAGAAAATTTGCGCGACTCGATCTTGAGTTCTGCACAAAAAATAGTCGACTTTCATTTGAAAAATACAGGCGACAAAAGCCCGCTCTTTCATCAAGTTGGTAAAAAGTAACTAATGGCTCAGCTTTGTTGTTCGTTGTCGCTGGATCCGTCTGTGGCAAGGTACGTAATGGTACCAGCGGCATCAGTGCTATCAATTATATGAACATTGCTGATACTGCCTTTCATTCTCGACGTTCTGAATTCTTGATAGTCCTTGTCGCTTACAAAAGCTTTCGCCGCATCTGTATCAGGAAACTCAACTAATGCAAAGAGTGACGCTTCGCTTGGTGTTCCCTCAACGTGTGTGATATTTCCGCTTCTCGATAAATATTTTCCACCATGCCTATGCACTATGTCATGCACGCTTTTAGCATAACCAGAAACCCATGCCTCATCTGTAATAGTTACTTCTCCGATTAAGTAGGCGGGCATATTTTTTCTCCATTTTTAAATCAAGCTATATTGTAAGTATATTGGGGCATTATAAAAGCCAGTAATTGCTTTCGGTAAATTCTACAGATACTGCATAAGAAAAGACGTAGCAATCCAGGGTATATAAAATATAACTCCGTACCCTAAGATGACCCATATTTGATGAGGACTAAAGCTTTGACTGTCTAGAATTTGGGCTTTGTTTAATTGCAGTGATGTTGATATTTGCAGTGCGACCAGAGCATACAAAAAAGGAATGACTAGTCCAGGAATCAATGGGTTGATGGCATTTGGGGCTAGCTGCAAGCAGGTAACTAGTATTACTATAAAGATAGAACCATAGTTGATGACCTTTTTAGCTTCAACAAACTTGCCTATTACATAAAAATTTTTCCATAGGAGATAAAGCATAAAAAAAGGGCCAAAAAACAAAGATCCAAAAAAAATTTGGAGAGGTGTATATAATTTTTTGCCTTGAATTTCCAAATCGTTCACTTGAGAGCACCTTCAATAGCAATGCGATCTTTTCCAAAAAATTCAGGGGCTTGAATCGATAGTACCTTTAAAGGCTCAGAGGATATTACTTTTACAGCATGAGGTGTTCCTTCTGGGATCCTCAGGTAATCTCCCGGCCCAATTTCAAATTTATTGTTGCCTTGTTGAAATATCGCTCTTCCTGTTAGCACGTAAATAGTTTCTGTGTGGCTAGCATGCTTGTGAAGGGGAACTGACTTTTTTATTACAACAAAAAAATCAGTTGAGTTCTTATCACTAGCAATTTTTTGGACATAAATATTGTCAGTGGAAGCAGGTGCATCTAGTTTGTTTAATGTAATTTTTTCAGATTGCACCGGAAACATAGCGCCCAATGTAGTTGAGAGCAATAAGACAACTGAAGGAAAAATATTAATATGCACTACTCCATGCGCCCGCAATTGTTGGGTTGTCAGCTTTAACTCCTCCTTCAATATAGGCTAAGGAGAAGGAGTTTATCGTCATCAGCTAAGATCTATTACGAAGCGTTTGTTAGCAGTGAGTTTAGTGTGCTACTTGGACGCATAGCCTTTTCAACTTTTACTGGATCAGGTAAAAAATAGCCGCCAATGTCTACATTGGTTCCCTGGCAAGAAATTAGCTCATCAACGATAGCCTTTTCATTATCACCTAGTTTTTTTGATAAGCTATGAAATATTTTTTTAAGATCAGGGTCATTTTTTTGTGCTGCTAACTCTTCTGCCCAGTACAGGGCTAGATAAAAATGGCTTCCTCTATTGTCAAGCTCGTTGACCTTGCGAGATGGCGATTTTCCTGATTCCAAAAGACGACCTGTAGCCTTATCGAGCGTATCTGCCAAAATCTGAGCTTTTGGATTACCTGTTTTTACAGCAATGTCTTCGAGTGAAACAGTCAGAGCAAGAAATTCACCCAATGAATCCCATCTCAGATGACCTTCCTCAGTGAATTGTTGGACATGCTTCGGTGCCGAACCTCCAGCTCCTGTCTCAAAAAGCCCACCACCTGCCATGAGTGGGACGATTGACAGCATTTTTGCACTAGTTCCTAGCTCCAGAATTGGGAACAAGTCAGTAAGGTAGTCGCGCAGCACGTTGCCAGTAACAGAAATTGTATCTTTGCCGCTCTTCATTCTTTCCATAGTTAAGCGTATTGCTCTTTCTGGAGTCATGATTTCAATCCTAAGTCCTGACGTGTCGTGGTCTTCTAGGTACTTTTCAACCTTCTTAATCATCTGAGCGTCATGGCCACGTTTAGCATCAAGCCAAAAAATAGCAGGCATCCCGCTAGCTCTAGCTCGGCTCACAGCCAATTTTACCCAGTCTTGAATTGGGGCATCTTTAGCCTGACACATACGCCATGTGTCACCTTTTTCGATATTTTTATGTTCAAGTAATACTTTTCCATCTTTGGCCACTACACGTATAGTTCCATCTGCAGGCGCCACAAACGTTTTGTCATGCGAACCATACTCTTCTGCTTTTTGGGCCATAAGGCCAACATTGGGAACGGTGCCCATAGTTTTCGGATCAAATGCATCGTGATGTTTGCAAAAGTTGATAACCTCTTGGTAAATGGTTGCATAGCTAGTATCCGGAATAACCGCTTTTGTATCTCTTAGCTTTCCATGTGCATTCCACATCATGCCGCCACTACGTATCATTGCTGGCATAGAAGCATCGACTATGACATCACTAGGTACATGCAGGTTGGTTATGCCTCTAACTGAGTCAACCATAGCCATCTCTGGGCGTATTTCATAACATCGACGAAATTCTGTTTCAACTTCAACTCGCTTAGAGTAGGGGAGTTGATCTATTTTTTTGAAAACACTGCCAATGCCGTCATTGGGATCCACTTCAAGGTCTGCTAATGTTGAAGCATATTTTTCAAATGCATCTTTATAATAGACGGTCACAGCATGCCCAAAAATAATAGGATCAGACACCTTCATCATTGTTGCTTTAAGATGCAGCGAGAATAATAGATCAGCATTTCTAGCACCTTCCATCTCTTCATTTAGGAATTTCCTAAGAGCTTTAGTGCTCATGAACATAGCGCTTATTAGCTCACCATTCTGCAGGTCAATGCCTTCTTTGAGTAAGGTCACAGCACCATTGTTATCAACTAATTCGATTCTAGCTGTATCAGCTTTATCCATAGTTACAGCTATATCGCTGTTATAAAAATCCCCATTCCGCATGTGTGCCACATGAGTGCGTGAAGACTGGCTCCATTTACCCATAGAATGAGGATGCTTGCGAGCAAATGCCTTTACTGCCCCAGGTGCTCTACGATCAGAGTTTCCTTCTCGCAACACAGGATTCACAGCGCTACCGAGTACTTTTGCATATGTATTTTTGATGGTTATGCTTTCAGGGCTTTTAGTTGTTTCTGGATAATCAGGAATTTCGTATCCCTTGGACTGAAGCTCGGTGATTGCTAGTTGGAGCTGTGGAATAGATGCACTTATATTAGGTAGCTTAATGATATTGGCATTTGGATCTTGTGTTAATATGCCCAGCTCATGCAATGCGTCCCCTACTTTTTTGTCTTGCGGTAATTTGTCAGAAAATGCAGATAAAATTCGTGATGCTAGGGAGAGATCTGATGTTTCAACGACAACGTTTGCTGCTTTTGTGAATGCATTAACTATAGGCAGGAGAGAGTATGTTGCTAGTGCTGGGGCTTCATCTGTTTTTGTGTAGATTATTTTAGAAATTTCTTTTGTCATACTTGCTCCTCACAGGGCGATTAAAGACTAACAAGCTATCTGGTAATTAAACATTACGCAGTTGATAATTTTTCATCAAATCATTGGCATCTATTATATAGAAAAATACTAAAAATTAAAATTTACGTAAAGAAACTATATTATAATTAGAAAAATAGTAGCCGAGCTGGCTGGGCGCCAGATAACTGAAATACCCATTAAGATAAAGTTATTGTTATAAGAATAATTTCTTAAAGAAAAAAGGTGTCGCAACTAGGCTGGATATGGTGGTTTATTTTGCGAACGAAAAAGAGACATCATGTTAAAAAACATAATGAAAGATTGATTTTATGCCTGGCAAAAAAAAGCAATAGACTAGAATCAGCCTATTGCCAGAGTATGCATTTTATGTAGCCTGATTAACTACTCAGGTACTACGTTATTTGCACACGGACCTTTTTGTCCTTGACCAACTTCAAATGTTACTGCTTGGCCATCATTTAAGGTTGCGTATCCGCCACCATTTTTTATTTCTGAGTGATGAACAAACAAGTCCTTTCCGCCATCTTCTGGAGTAATAAAACCAAAACCTTTGTCTGCATTGAACCACTTAACTGTACCTTTACTCATAGTAATCTCTTTTATTTTCTTGTTTATTTGTTGCAGTGTTCTGCTCTCCCATTATAACTTTATATTCAGTAAAAACTACTTAACGTGAAAAATCTTAATATATCTATATTTTATGCCCATGACTCAAGTCAAATATTCTTGTATTGATCTAGCACTTTTATGTATAAAATATTCTATAAATTTATTATAAGTATTTGATATTTATATTATTAATTATTTTTTTTTTGCAGCAATACCCCGCATTCTAAATGCAGTGTATAAGGAAATTGATCAAAAATTGCAAAACTTTTTATGGAGTGAGTTTGGCTTATATCCCCTATATTATCGAAAAGTGTATGCGGATTACAGGAGATATAAAGGATATTATTAAAGGTTTTAGCTAATTTTAACGTTATATCATCAAGACCTGAGCGCGGGGGATCGACAAAAATCGTATCAAAATTGTACCCATCTAAGTCAATATTTTTTAGCCTTCTAAAGGGTCGACTTTTATTTAGTGCTTGTGTTATTTCTTCGCTAGACATTCTGGCTATAACAACATTTTCTATCTTGTTCTGGTCTAAATTGTAGAGAGCAGAATTTACTGATATTTTTGAAATTTCAGTAGCTAGGACCTTCTCGAAATTTTGTGCAAGTACACAAGTGAAGTTTCCATTACCACAATACAGCTCTAGCAGGTCGCCACTAAAATTCGAAGTTTGACTCAGGGCCCAACTAAGCATCAGTTGATTGATTTTAGCATTGGGCTGTGTGAATCCTGTTTCTACTTGTTTGTACTGATATTTTTTTCCAGACACCACTAGATTTTCTACAACATAGTCAAGTCCGATGACCGTCTTTTTTTTGCGGCTACGCCCTATGATATTTATGCCTAGTTTTTGGCTAAGGCTGGTTGCATTTCGCCCCCAGTCTTCCCCTAAGGGCCTATGATAAATAAGAGTGACAACAGCATCGCCATTGAGGGTTGTGAGGAATTCGGCGGAAAAAAGCTTATTTTTAAGCGCATTATTTTCATTAATCTCTTTTAGCAACGCCGGCATAAGTGCATTTATTTTTTTGGAGCCTATTGGAAAATCAGAAATAATATAGGGTACTTTCTCCCCGGGGGTGTTCATGGCATAGTTAGCGAGACCATTTTCATGCCAAATTCGAAACTCTGCTCTCATTCTAAAATTTAGCGGATTTGACTTGTGTACTTCAATGCATGGTAGCTCGATTGTATTGAATATTTTTTTCAGGTCAGCTATTTTTTTATCAAGTAACCGATCATATTCCTCTGGGTTAACTTGTTGCACGATTCGCCCTTCTTGTATCGAATTGAAAAGTAGTAGTAAATTTCTTTGCGGTTAATTATCAAGGATTTCATCAGTTCGTGCTGCCATAATAAAGTCATTTTTATGTAATCCGTTAATTTTATGAGTCCACCATGTGACTGAAACTTTACCCCATTCAAGTGTTATAGCTGGATGATGTTGAGAAAATTCAGCTAACTCTCCCACTTGATTAGTAAAATTTAATGATTCCTGAAAATCACTAAATACAAACGTCCTTGTTAGCTGAGGAGTGCCCTCATCGTCTTTTATGCTCCAGAAAGGAATGACCTCTAATAGTTGAGCGGCTTCAATGCTCGATATTGTTGGCGCTCCTTTTACGCATGCTTCGCAGAATTGTTGAGATAAAATGCTATTAGATTTTGACATGTAGTCTCCTATTTGGGGCTTTTCCAGTGTTTTATAGGCAGTTTTTGGGTTTTGGTAGGCCAGCTATTTTGGCTGCCACTCTTGCTGGATTTGGTGGAAATAGCTGCATTAAATATATGCTACGAGCCTTACTGATTTCAAGTGCAGCAGCTATTGTTTTTATTAGCGGCCGCATTGATGGGGAAAATCCATATTGAGCGTAGAACTGTCGCGCTAACTTTAGTATTTCGCAGTGGTGCTTGGTGAGCTGAATACCTTCTTCAGCAGCAAGCTGCCCGGCAATTTTTTCAGACCAGGCAGCAAGACTATTGAGATGATTAGTTTGCTTTTCTATTGCGCATTCCGAGTATTGTTAATCTTCAGACATCCCTAGCAAATGCAGCAAACTAGTAAATATATTAAAAAGCATTACATATAGGGTAACGGTAGCAGATATATAACTGCGTTCTCCACCATGAATAATGGCACTCGTCTGCCACATGATTATCCCTGATGAAATCAGTAAAAATATACATGAAATCGCTAGAGACAACCCCTGGATTTGAAGAAAAATATTGGCTATTGCTGCAATAAAGGCAACAATAATTCCTGTCATTAGGAATCCACCCATAAATGATAGTTCTTTTTTAGTAACAAGGACGTATGAGGAGCAGGCAAAGAAAATAAGAGCAGTTCCTCCCAGTGCCGTTAATATAATTTGAGACCCAGAGGTTGCCAGATAATGAGATATCAAGGGGCCGAGGGTATATCCTAAAAATCCTGTAAGTGCGAATACCCAGAACAAACCAGCTGCACTATTCTTATTTTTCTCAACCATCCATAGGCATCCTATGTATGGAATAAGCATCCATAAGCCCATGAATTGGGCATTTACAGCCATAGCGATACCGCATGTGATGGCGCTAAACACTAAAGTTAGTGATAATAAAGTATAGGTGTTTCGGAGAACCTTAAGTGCTGCTGGGTTTAATGAGTTAGATACAATCGATTGTTCTAAGGCCATAGCGACATTCCTCTTAGCGGGTTAAGTTAAAGGTATTTTACAATTTATAGCATTAGTATGCATTAAAAAAAGCCCCCGACCTTTTTTCTTTTGTTAAACTAATTTTTGTATCAATAATTTGGGAAGTAATCGTGGCTCAAAAAGTACCCAACATTAAGCATCCGGAAATGTCCAACCTTCAGATCTATATTAGATTATTAACATATGTGAAGAGATATCTTGGTATTTTCTTTTTAAGCATTGTGGGTTTAATTATTTTCTCATCTATGGAAATTGCGTTTATTGATCTCTTTGGTTATACCGTAAACGCTATTGGCGGCATGACATCTGATTCGGCAGTCGCAACTAAAGCTACTCAACAGAGTAGTGGATTGACCGCATTTTTAGTGGACTGCTTATCATCCCAAGGCATTTTGCTGCTCGATACCCGCTGGGTTATCCCTGCAATAATGCTTATGATTGCAGTTGTCAGAGGGCTGGCTTTTTTTGTCGGCGGGTACTGCATGACTTACGTATCTCAAGTGCTTGTGCACAATCTCCGGCTTGCTGTCTTTAACAAATACACTACGCTTCCGGCTAGTTATTTTGATGCCAGTATGGGGGGTCATTTAGTTGCCCGAACAACTTTTGTAGTATCTCAGGTTACTCAGGCTGCAACTAATTCACTAAAGGTGATGATTCGTGAGGGGGCTCTAGCAATAGGTTTGGTCGCTTATTTATTTTATCTCAATTGGAGGCTAGCATTAATATTTTTGACCATTTTTCCTATTATTGGAATAGTTGTTCTATCTGTTAGTAAGCGTTTCAGGAAGCTTGCGCTACGAATACAGTCATCTATGGGTGATGTGGCGCAGATAACACAAGAACTTGTGGGCGGCTATAAAGATATGCACTTATATGGGGCAAAGTATTTTGAGCGTGCTCGTATGAAAGCTGCCAGTAAAAATAGTCGAACACAACAGATGAAACTATCTATCACTGAGTCAATAAGCACCCCAGTGATTCAGTTGTTAGTTGCATCTGCTCTCTCATTGTTGATGTGGCTTGTTCTCGACCCAGATATTTTGTCGCAAATGAGTGGTGGAGATTTTGTAAAATTTTTGGCTTCAGCTGCGCTCCTTGCCAAACCAGTTAGGGCGTTATCAGGAATAAATAGTAAAATTCAACAAGGAATCGCTGCAGCTGGCACATTGTTTGCCACGCTAGATAGCAAGGAAGAGATCGATGAAGGAGTCTTTGAAAGCGATCAGGTTGATGGGCGCTTTGAATTTTCAAATGTAAGTTTTTCATATGATACTAACGAAAAAAATGTGCTAAATGGAATAAATTTTACCGTAAAGGCAGGCGAAACAGTCGCTATTGTCGGGCGTTCTGGTAGCGGTAAAAGTACCCTAGTGAGTATGATTCCGCGTTTCTATGAGCTAAATAATGGAAGTATTAGCCTAGATGACAAAGACTTAAATAGTTATAAGCTTGAGAATCTCCGCAGTCATATAGCTCTAGTTTCACAGAAAGTTAACTTATTTAATGATTCGGTTTATAACAACATTGCCTATGGGACTTTAGTGGAATCCACAAAGGAGGAGGTTAAGAATGCTGCTGAGGCAGCCCATGCGTTGGAATTTATTGAGCAGTTGCCCCAGGGGTTTAACACTATTATAGGTGACCAGGGGATAAAATTATCAGGAGGGCAGCGCCAGCGTTTAGCTATCGCAAGGGCCATTCTCAAGAATGCTCCTATATTGATACTTGATGAGGCGACATCAGCTTTAGATTCTCAAACAGAGCGTTGTATTCAAGAAGCTTTGGAGTCTGTTATGAAGGGGCGCACTACGTTTGTTATCGCCCATAGGCTAACAACGATAGAAAACGCCGACAGAATTTTAATGATGAGCAAAGGAAAAATTGTCGAGCAAGGCAAACATGCAGAATTATTAGCTCTAAATGGCCATTATGCAAAACTACACAATAAAATTTCTTTGGGCACTGAGTAACCCTAATGATTAGAAGCTTTAAAAATGAGTCTTAATTCCATGCTAAAAGAGGCCTGGACTCGCCGCTTGGGTTTGGCTATTTTGTTGACCCCCCTCTCGTGGTTATTTTGCATTTTAGTATCCTTGCGTCGTCTGTATCAGTCTAAATTGGCGCCAAATCCTCCGTTGAATGTCCCTGTAGTTGTAGTTGGAAATATAAGTGTTGGGGGTACTGGAAAGACCCCTTTGGTTGCTGCAATTGCTCTTTGGTTAAAGCAGCAGGGGTATAACCCTGGTATTGTCAGTCGAGGATATGGAGGCAAGTCCTCTAGATATCCTTTGCTTGTAGCTGTTGATTCTTTGCCATCAGTTGTTGGGGATGAGCCGCTATTATTAGCTAAAGAGTTTCCTGTTGTTGTTGACCCTAATCGTTATCGCGCTGCCAATTTTTTGCTTGAAAATACAAACTGTGATTTGATTTTAAGCGACGATGGCCTGCAGCATTATCGATTACCTCGAGATATAGAAATTGCTGTGGTTGATGGAAAAAATAAATTTGGGAATGGTAGGTGTTTGCCTGCTGGCCCGCTAAGAGAGTCTGTGCGGCGATTAAAACAGGTAGATTTTGTTTTAACGAATATAGGAGGCCATCATATATCCGACAGACAAAAAAGCAGCAGGACATGTTCTTTAGAAAATAGTGCGGGTTTTTACGTTAAGCCAATTCAATTGCGACATTTGTCTTCTGGTAAAGTTTGCCCAATTGAAGTTGACGCTGAATTTGTATTTCGAATTAAAAATTGGAGCTTAGGTCGCAATATTTATGCAGTTGCAGGTATTGGCAGTCCGCAGGGATTTGCTGGTACGCTAAGGAGCGTAGGACTAGACCCTCAGCTCAATAGTTACCCAGACCACCATGATTTTAGTGGCAAAGAGTTTGTTTTTAAGAATGACTGGCCTGTAATAATTACTGCAAAGGATGAAGTTAAGTGCCTAGGTCTAATTAATGATAAAATCTGGGTACTTGATGTTAGAGCTGTTCCTGACCAGTTTTTTCTGGAAAAAATATTAAAGAAGTTGTGCGGGCTAAATTCTTCAGGTAGCTAAGGTTATCAAAGTATTTAAAGGTAATGATGTTGGCGCAAGCTAAAGTTTAACTAAAGCAGTGTGTGAGGCAGCATGGATTTTACAGTTGTTATTCCTGCTCGTTATGATTCCTCAAGATTGCCGGGCAAGCCTCTTATGGATATTGCCGGTATGACAATGATTCAACGAGTATATGTTCAGGCTAAAAAAAGTAATGCAACTCAGGTCGTTGTGGCTACAGATGATCAAAGAATATTTGATCACGTTGTGAGTTTTGATGGCCAGGTCTGCATGACGTCCGAAAATCATCAGTCCGGAACCGATAGACTACAGGAAGTGACTAAGAAGCTCGGATTGCCTGAGAATCATATTGTTGTCAATGTTCAGGGGGATGAGCCACTCATACCCCCTGAGGTTATTAACCAGGTGGCCAGCAACTTATCTGCTAATCTTTCGGCGGGCGTGGCGACTCTTTGTGAGTCCATTAATAGTAAGGATGATTTTAATAACCCTCATGTGGTCAAGGTGGTAGCAGATAAAAATAGTTTAGCTATGTTTTTTAGTCGCGCACCAATACCCTATCATCGTGAGGATGTGACTTATGACGCCGATATAACGAACGCTTGCTTTAAGCCTATGCGCCATATAGGCATATATGCTTATAGAGTATCAATGCTAAATAAATTTGTTTGTTGGCCGGCAGCTCCTATTGAACAAGTTGAACTTTTAGAGCAGCTGAGGTTTCTATGGAACGGAGAGAAAATACATGTAGATCAATCAATTAAGCATGTTCCTGGAGGTATAGATACACAGCAAGATTTAGAGTATGCAGTTGGATTTTTAAAAAAACTATCATAGGTCAAAGCAAGTGAAAGAACCCATTAAAGTTTTATTTGTATGCCTCGGAAACATATGCCGCTCGCCTACTGCACATGGTATTTTTGAAAAAAAAGCCATCGATCAGGGACTGCAGGGTAGTATTATTGTAGATTCTGCTGGAACAGGGGATTGGCATATAGGGAAATCACCAGATAAAAGAGCCTGCAAGACTGCTTCGCAGAACGGATATAAAATTACACAACTAATAGCGCGCCAGGTTGAGCCAGAAGATTTTATTAAATTTGATTATATTTTAGCTATGGATAAAAAAAATCTGTCAGACCTCATGGCAATGGTACCCCCGGATTTCATAGGTCATTTAGGACTATTTCTTGATTATAGTGACAGTAATCTCGCAGAGGTTCCGGATCCATATTGCGGCGGACAGGATGGTTTTACAGAGGTGTTGATGCTCATAGAAGATGCCACTAATGGCTTATTGAGACATCTATCTAGGCAGCTCCCTTAATGCTGCAGGTCACAGAACAATTTTCTCTTCATAAGCATAATACATTCGGGTTCCAGTCAATTGCTGAATTTTTTTGTTCTGTCTCTACTGAGGATGAATTATCTGAGGCGCTTGCTTGGGCTAAAAAACAAAAGATAGTGACAACCATCTTGGGCGATGGGAGTAATGTCGTGCTGACTGGGGATTTGGCAGGATTAGTAATTAATATAGCCATACTGGGTGTTGAGCTGGTTTCTCAGAATAAAGATGACCTAGTGGTAAGGGTTGGCGCAGGCGAAAACTGGCATCAGCTGGTTCTAAAAACTCTAAAGATGGGCTGGAATGGCCTTGAAAATTTATCGTTAATACCTGGTTGTGTTGGCGCAGCTCCCATTCAGAATATTGGAGCATATGGTGTCGAGCTAAGTGAAAGATTTGATTCTCTTGAGGCCATGCATAAGGCAACAGGAGTTATTAGAAAGATGGACATTAGTGACTGTCAGTTTGGTTATCGTGAGAGTGTTTTCAAAAAAGCAGGCCAGGATGATTATATAATTACAGCAGTTAATCTACGCCTTTCCACAAAACCAAATATTTGTATTGAGTACCCTGCCTTGAAGCAGTCACTGATGAGGCTTCACACGCAGCTTCAGATGAAGCATGGTATGAGCTTTCATGATACTTTAACTCCAAAAATGATTTCTGATTTGGTGTGCTCTATTCGTCGCTCTAAGCTTCCAGATCTTAAGCATACGCCTAATGTGGGAAGTTTTTTCAAGAATCCAGTTATTAGCTGTAACGCCGAAATTGCCCTTAAAGAAAAAAATTCAGATCTAGTGAGTTATGATTTATATAATGGCAGCATGAAAATTGCCGCTGGTTACTTAATTGAAAAAGCTGGCTGGAAGGGGCTTCAAAGAAACGGGGTAGGGGTTCATGACCAGCAAGCCCTTGTGCTTGTTAGCCATGGTGGTTGCGGGAAAGAGTTATTGTCTTTAGCGACTGATATTCAGGATTCCGTGATGGAAAAATTTGGTATCGCGTTAGAAATTGAGCCTAGGATTTACAAATAGATATGCCTGAAGATATTACATCTTTTGATTCTCAATCTTTTCTTAAAGGGCTGACCCAAAGACCGGGCATTTATCAAATGCTAGGTGAAGATCGAGAAATTCTTTATATTGGGAAAGCTAAAAATCTACGTAAACGCATCGCTAGTTATTTTTCTAAAACAAAGTTAACAGCAAAAACCCAAGCATTAGTAAATCGTATTGTTACTATTGATGTAACAGTTACTCAGACAGAAATAGAAGCTTTACTGCTTGAGCAAAACCTAATTAAGCAAAATCTTCCTCCATATAATATTTTATTAAGAGATGACAAATCTTATCCGTACATATTTCTCTCAGATCAGGATGAATATCCCCAATTATCATTTCATCGGGGAAAAAAAAGAAAAGTAGGTAGTTATTTTGGGCCATTTCCTAGTGTCCAGGCTGTACGTGAAAGTATGAGCTTCTTGCAGAAAACATTTAAAGTCAGGCAGTGTGAAGATAGTTTTTTTAAGAATCGGTCTCGCCCCTGTTTGCAGTATCAGATTAAGCGCTGCACGGCTCCCTGTGTTGAGCTGGTAACCCCCAAAAATTATCAGCAGGATGTTGAGCACACAAAAATGTTTCTTGAAGGAAAAAGCGATAACCTCATCAAAAAATTTGAAATAGAGATGGACGTATCGTCAAAGAATCTTAACTTTGAAGAGGCCGCTACTCTAAGAGACCAGATAACCGCATTAAGAAAAATACAGGCAGAGCAAGTTGTTGAATCTGGTAGCGGAAACATTGATATTTTGGCTGGGGCTCAGGAGGGTCATCAGGGCTGCGTGCACATTCTATATATAAGACAAGGAAGGATCCTAGGAAGCAGAACATTCTATCCACGCACCCCGCTAGCAGTATCTCCTGAAGAAGTTTTAGAGCATTTTATTCCTCAGTATTATCTGAGAGATGGTGGAAAAATAGGTGATTTTCCAAAAGAAATTATTGTAAATATAAAGCTCAATGACAGCGAGCTCTTTGCGTCAGCAATATCATCTGTCGCAGGCAGAAAGGTGGAGTTTAAGCATGGAGTTCGAAGTATAAGGGCAAAGTGGATCAAGCTAGCTGAACAGACTGCTAACCAAAACCTTAAGAGCTTGATTGCCTCCAAGAAGAATTTCCTTAAAAAATTTCAATCTTTGCAAAATTTACTGGGCCTACAAGAACTGCCAGGTAGAATTGAATGCTTTGATATAAGTCATAGTAGCGGGGAGGCGACTGTCGCTTCTTGTGTCATTTTTGACACTAACGGACCCTTAAAGTCGGACTATCGTCGCTTTAATATCAAGGATATAACAGCAGGGGATGACTATGCTGCAATGGAGCAAGCATTATCTAGGCGATATAAGCGACTGCAGAAAGGAGAGGAAAATCTCCCAGATATTTTATTAATAGATGGCGGTATAGGCCAGCTAAAAAAAGCTATTAATGTACTGAATGATTTTGGTGTTATTGGGGTGCAGGCTATAGGCGTAGCTAAGGGAAAAACAAGAAAAGCTGGATTTGAGACACTCTTTATTCCTTCCTTGCCAGACTCAAGCAACCATAAAAGTGAATTTACAGAGCTAATGATTGATAGTAGCTCTCCGGCACTTTTGTTGATTCAGCAAATCAGAGATGAAGCGCACCGTTTTGCGATAACAGGCCACAGGCAACGAAGGGATAAAAAACGTAGAAGCTCAAGCCTTGAAGGGGTGGAAGGTGTTGGACCTAAGCGCCGACGCGAATTATTACGTTTTTTTGGAGACATTAAAGAGGTGAAGCGCGCAAGTGTCGCTGAACTTATGCGCGTCCCAAATATAAGCACCAAAGTGGCTGAGACTATTTACAGTGCTCTTCATAATGAGTAAATTGTAGGTCTTGTTGATTAGATTTTTCGGTAGTAAAAATATGTGGAATTTACCAAATATACTAACTCTTTTGCGCATCCTGTTGATTCCAGTTTTTGTTTTTGTTTTTTATCTACCTTGGGAGTGGAAACATATAACTGTTGCAGCAATTTTCGGTATTGCAGCAGCGACTGACTGGCTGGATGGGTACTTGGCGAGGAGGCTTGATCAGTTTACTCCTTTCGGTGCTTTTTTAGATCCTGTTGCTGATAAGCTTATTGTTTCTGCTGCATTACTAGTTTTGCTTCAGACGCACCCAACCCCGTTGTTTGTTTTCCCTGCGTTGGTCATAGTGAGCCGAGAGATTATTATATCTGCACTGCGGGAATGGATGGCCGAGCTTGGAAAACGAACAAGTGTGGCTGTAAGCTATCTGGGGAAAGTAAAAACAACCCTCCAGATGACTGCTATTACAGTGCTTCTTGCTGTAGACCCAGCCAAACATCCTGAATGGGACATAGTTGGGACCGTATTGCTCTATATTGCAGCTATTCTTACTTTGTGGACTATGGTCATTTATCTTCGAGCCGCATGGCCTGAGTTATCTTCAGCCCCCGATTCTCAGGGAAAAACATAAATTTTTTTTATTATGTTGAATTATGGCTCCTTCAGACTGTTCTTTGACTCACCTCTCGGTTACAATTCTGCCTCCAAAAGGCGCGGTGGCAGAGTGGTCATGCAGCTGACTGCAACTCAGTGTACGCCGGTTCGATTCCGACCCGCGCCTCCATTTAATAGGAAAATAGAGTAAGACCTCTAATAAGCTCTAGAGCTTAATTTTAGTAAGTCAGCCCATCCATTAAATATGCCCGGATGGCGAAATTGGTAGACGCAAGGGACTTAAAATCCCTCGGTGGCAACACCGTGCCGGTTCGATTCCGGCTCCGGGCACCATCCTTAATTTAACACCACTCTACACCCCATACTACCGTTGAGTTTCAGCTCTGTGTCTATATAAAAACTCTGAAAGTTACCTAAAAAGTTACCTATTTTTACATGGGGTGGGGGCTATATTTTATCGCTAGTTATAACTAAGTACCCGCTCCCATACAAAATAGCTGAATTTCAAAATACTTCCTTTAATAGTTATTGTGTAAAAAAAGGAAAAGCTAAAAGAGATACGAATAGGTTTGTAGGTGTAATATTCTTTTACTTATACCCTATAGGGGTATATAGTATAAAATTGGACTATTAGGAAAAAATCTATGAAAGATTGCTGCGAATCGAAACATCCAGATTATAGAAAACATATTCCAAGAGCTAATAAGGCTATAGGTCAGCTAAATGGGATAAAAAAAATGATTGAAGAGGGCAGATATTGCCCTGAAATTATTACGCAGTTAAGGGCAGTGAGTTCAGCTTGCCAGTCACTCGAAATAATCATGCTTCAAAAGCACCTTGAATGCTGTGTTATGGAAGCTTTTCAATCAAATGACAAGAATGTTCAGAAAGAAAAAATTCGAGAGCTAACAAATTTATACAAGGGTAAAAACATTTTGTATGTTGGTGACGAAAAGCATGGGTAAGCTGTATTACGTACTTATTTTTCTACTCGCAGCACATCTATCTATGGCTCATGCAGCACCGATGAGTTTTAAGGGGTCAACAACTAGCATGACTGAAGTGAGTGAAGATTACTTTAGTGTAGAGTCTAGTTACGCTTCATCTATTAAGGGGTCGTTTGGTGCAAAGACTGTAAAGGCTAGGAGTGATGCCTACAATATAACCTCAGGAGAGATATTTTATTTAAGAAAATTGATGAGAAAAAATACTATTAATTCACAGGCAAATTTATGGTTGTTTACTGGAGTCGGCTTTATAGACATAAAGAAAAATAGCACAAAAGAGCATCAGATCTATTTAAGCCCAACCTTGCAGTTTGATTATGAGACAAAAAGAATATATGGAATGGTGTCTCATCAAATCTTAAGAGCTGGCCATGAGGATTTTGATACAACCAAAATTGAAGGCGGGTTCTCTTTTTATGAGGCAGGGTACACCCAAATACAGCCCTGGTTCATATTAAAAACTAAAAATATCAACAGTCTAAACAATAAGATTAAATATACACCTACACTTAGGTTGATTAATAAATCCATATTTATGGATGTTGGAGTATCCACGGATGGAGATGCATCCTTTCATTTCATGTATACATTTTAGGAGAGCAGTTAATGAGAAAAATAATATTTCTACTAGCCATAATGTCTTTCAGTGTGCATAGCTACGCATTGACTCAAAAAATTGAAGTCCTTGGTATGGTATGCGCTTTTTGTGCACAAGGTATAGAGAAGAGCTTCAGGTCGTCGGCTAAGGTCGACGATGTTTTTGTTAGCCTAGAAAACTTCTTTGTCGCTATAGAATCAAAAGTTGGCCTTGATAATAAATTTATTACGAAAGTGATTAATGATGCAGGTTACGATGTTCGGAAAATAGAAATTTATCCAAGTACTATGAGCGAAATTAGGGGTGAGAATGAAAAATAAGCTAGCAGACTACCTGTCTTTATTTGCTAGTAGCGGAACTATTATTTGCTGTGCATTACCTGCGTTACTAGTTTCAATTGGTGCCGGGGCAACGCTAAGCTCTCTTTTTTTAATATTTCCACAACTGGTTGCTATTTCAATTTACAAGACTCAGGTATTTATTGGTGCTTTTACGATGCTTGTAATTTCTGGAGTGCTGCAATATCGCGCAAGAAATTTGCCTTGCCCTATAGATGAAAAAAAAGCGGATGCATGCACTAAGGCCAAAAGACTATCGTTGATTGTTTATTTTGTATCAGTAGGATTTTTTATTACTGGACTTACTTTTGCATACCTCGTTCCATCTTTAATGTGAATTTTCTATTTCTATAAACCTTATAGCTGTCTGTATTCCTAGCATACAGCAACTTAGCTATATTTCTCCTGTAGTCTGGACATGTGACATCCCCTTGAGCGCCCCACAAAAGCTCTGCTGATATATTGATCTCTTCTTCATCACAAATGTTATTTAAAATAATATGCAGCTTACTGCACAATTAATCCTTGACTCAATTTTTAAGATCTTTATAGTGCATATTCATAGAACTTATATTCTACATTCATTATATCTATAATGGTGAAAGACTGTTTATGTGAGTTGCAATGTAATCATGTAGTGTTTTGTTAGTTAGTTGAAACTAAATAAAATTTATAAAGAAAATTTTTGAAAACCCTTTAGGTGATATTTGATGACAGCACCGCAAGATAGTGACATTCAAGAAACACAAGAATGGCTTGATTCTCTAAGCTCAGTAATTGATACAGGAGGCACAGAGAGGGCCCATTTCTTAATTGAGAGCATGATCGATCAAGCACGTCGTTCGGGGATAAATCTACCATATAACGCAACAACGGCATACGTAAATACAATTCCTTCTCACCTGCAAATGGAGAGACCGGGCGAGTGGGCTATCGAGCGAAGAATTCGTGCGCTTATCAGATGGAATGCTCTAATGACCGTGCTGAGAGCTAATAAAAAATCTCCAGGTATTGGGGGCCATATAGCTAGCTTTCAATCAGCTGCAACTTTATATGACGTAGGTTTTAACCATTTTTTCAGAGCAGCAAACAAAAATTTTGATGGGGATTTAATTTATTTTCAGGGGCACTCATCTCCAGGTATTTATGCAAGAGCCTTTTTAGAAGGAAGGATTAATGAAGATCAGCTTAATAATTTTCGAATGGAGGCTGGAGGGCAGGGCCTTTCAAGTTACCCTCACCCTTGGTTGATGCCCGATTTTTGGCAATTCCCAACTGTCTCTATGGGTCTCGGCCCAATCATGGGTATTTATCAGGCTCGTTATCTAAAATATCTTCATGATAGAGGCATTGTAGATACCTCAGGCAGAAAAGTGTGGGTATTTTGTGGTGATGGTGAGATGGATGAGCCAGAGTCGCAAGGTGCCATTTCTCTTGCATCAAGAGAAAATCTGGATAACCTAATTTTTGTTGTTAATTGCAACCTTCAGCGACTGGATGGCCCGGTAAGAGGCAATGGAAAAATTATTCAGGAGCTAGAATCTAACTTTCGTGGCTCTGGTTGGAATGTTCTTAAAGTCATCTGGGGTTCTTATTGGGACTCATTACTTGCTATGGATAAGAGCGGCATACTAAAAAAACGAATGAATGAATGCGTGGATGGTGACTACCAAAATTATACGGCTAAGGGCGGTGCTTACACTAGGGAGCATTTTTTTGGAAAATACCCTGAGCTTCGTGAAATGGTTTCAGCCATGTCGGATGATGACATATGGCGTCTTAATCGTGGCGGGCATGATCCACACAAGGTCTATGCTGCGTACGCTGCCGCGACATCTCACAAAGGACAGCCCTCTATTATTTTAGCTAAAACTGTAAAAGGCTACGGCATGGGTGCTGCTGGAGAAGGCCAAAATATAACACATCAGAAAAAAAGCATGGACATCGAGTCATTGAAGGCTTTTAGAACCCGTTTTGACTTACCTATCAGTGATAAAGAGGTTGAGGATTTATCTTTTCACAAGCCCCCAAATAATTCACCAGAAATTCAATACATGATGAAAAAAAGAAAAGATCTCGGTGGATTTTTACCGACGCGGCGTAAAAAAACTAAGTCATTAAAAGTTCCTAAGTTAGAGATCTTTTCTAAGGTCACAGATAGTTCGGGCGAGAGAGAGCTGTCAACCACTATGGCATTTGTGCGTATATTAAATACCCTAGTACGGGACAAAAAATTAGGAAAATATATCGTACCTATAGTACCTGATGAGGCGAGAACGTTTGGAATGGAAGGTATGTTTAGGCAGCTTGGCATCTATTCATCCATAGGGCAGCTCTACGATCCACAAGACTCAGATCAGGTGATGTTTTATAAAGAGCAAAAAGATGGGCAAATATTAGAGGAAGGCATTAACGAGGCTGGGTCATTTTCTTCGTGGATTGCTGCAGCCACATCCTATAGTAATTCTAATGTTCAAACGATTCCTTTCTACATCTTTTATTCAATGTTCGGTTTCCAGAGGATTGGTGATTTGGCATGGGCAGCCGGTGACTCTCGCTGTAGAGGGTTCTTGTTGGGGGCAACTGCAGGTAGGACTACCCTTAACGGCGAAGGCCTTCAGCATGAAGACGGGCATAGCCATCTTTTAGCCGCAACAATACCCAACTGTGTATCTTATGATCCTTGCTTTGCGTACGAGTTAGCAGTCATCATCCAAAATGGTTTAGAGAGAATGATTCAAAACCAGGAAGATGTTTATTACTACATTACGATTATGAATGAAAACTACAGTCACCCTGCGTTGCCGAAGGGGGTTGAGCAAGGAATTATTAATGGTATTTATTTGTGTGAAAAATCCACCAGTGATGGACCAAAAGTTCAGCTAATGGGCAGTGGTTCTATTTTAAGGGAGGTCATAGAGGCTGCTCTTATATTGGAAAAAGACTTTAAGATTGCAGCTGATGTATTTAGCGTAACTAGTTTTAATGAGCTGAGAAAAAATGCCTTAGATGTCGAGCGATGGAATAGATTAAACCCAGGAAAGGACAAAAAATATTCCCATATTGAAAATACTATCACCGATAAGAAAAGTCCTATTATTGCTTCGACTGATTACATGAAAGCTTTTCCCGAACAGGTTGCGAGATTTCTCCCAAATAAATTTATTGCATTAGGTACCGATGGTTATGGTAGGTCAGATAGCAGAGAGGCATTAAGGGATTTCTTTGAGGTAAACCGTTATTACATTGTAGTTGCCGCAATAACCGCATTAGTTGACGCCAAAAAAATAGATATATCCGTCTTACTAAAAGCCACAAAAAACTTTAAATTTGATGGTAGTAAACTAAACCCCATGACAAATTGAGGGTCATATGGTTACTGAAGAAATTTTAATTCCCGATATTGGCGGCTTTGAAAGCGTAGATGTCATTGATATCTTTATTAGTATTGGTGGCTCGATTAGTCTAGATGACTCGATGTTAGCCGTTGAGTCAGACAAAGCATCGATGGATATACCCGCACCCTGTTCTGGTGTGGTTAAAGAAATTAAGGTAAAGATTGGCGATAAAGTAAAAGAAGGAGTCGTCATTGCGTTAATTGAAAAACAACAAGACGCTACTGAAAAAAAGAAAAAAGAAAAGATAACAAAAAACAAAGCTAATAGTTTTTCAAGTAAAGCAGCACCGGAGCCAGCTAAGCTCTTTACTGAAACTGAAACTGAAACTGAAACTGAAACTAAAACTGAAACTGAAACTGAAACTGAAACTGAAACTGAAACTGAAACTGAAACTGAAACTGAAACTGAAACTGCTCTCGAGCCGACCAAAAAACCATCTTCTGTGGCGGTTAGCGCTTTGACCGCAGACGATAAAGCCAGTCATGCAGGCCCCTCTGTTAGAAAATTTGCGCGAATCATGGGGGTTAATCTTAGTTATGTCAGAGGGTCTGGCCCAAAGAATAGAATAGTCGCAGAGGATATTGAAGCTTATGTAAAGTGTCAGCTCAATAAACTAGAAGTAAAGGATATAGGTGCTAATTCCCCCTCTATAGCTATGCCAGTTATTGATTTCAGTGATTTTGGCGACGTACAAATACAGCTTTTATCTAAAATAAAGAAAATATCAGGCCGCAATCTCCATCGCAATTGGGTTACAGCTCCGCATGTGACTCAATTTGATGATGCTGATATTACTGATCTTGAGGATTTTAGAAAGTCTGTGAAAAAAGAGGCGGGGAGCAATGGTGCTAAATTAACCCTATTGGCATTTATCATGAAAGCTAGTGCAAAAACGCTAAAAACCTACCCTATGTTTAATAGCTCCATCTCGTCTAATGGCGATAGCCTCATCATGAAAAATTATTATAATATAGGTTTTGCTTGCGACACTCCAGATGGTTTGATGGTGCCGGTAGTCAAGGATCTGCTTGCAAAAGATATATTTGAGATTGCTGAAGATCTAGTATATTTGTCAAATAAAGCAAGAGAGAGAAAATTAAAAATGCAGGACATGCAGGGTGGATGTTTCACCATCTCAAGCCTTGGAAGCATCGGCGGCGCTAAATTTACCCCAATTATTAATTGTCCTGAAGTCGCTATATTGGGTGTTTCAAGATCATCCATACAGCCAATCTACAACAATGAAAAAAAATATTTTGTGCCGCGCCTTACTCTTCCATTATCCCTATCCTATGACCATCGAGTCATAGATGGATTAGATGGGGCCAGGTTTATCACACACTTAAAGGCTGCGTTATCTGACGTCAGAAGGTTGCTGCTTTAAAAAAAAGGGGGGGTTGCAGCGGAAGTGCGCTTCTTGACAAAAAATTGCACCATTTGTGATAGTTTTATTTTTTATGGGCTGATCGCTCACCAAGGCTTAAGCAGCGATGTCCTGCTTGCTTTTTTTTGTTATGGATAATATTAAGAATAATGGATAACTATGCACCATATTTGTGCGTTATATGGTTTTAGTATAAAAAATTATTGACTAATTGATTAACCTGATTCATGTTAAGTGGGTCTTGGCTCAAAGCAAGCAAAAGATTTGCGTGGCACCGACTGTAATTAGGCTAGCGATGTTGTTTGCAAGCCCTAATATCTACTAATGATCTGAGTAATTAAACTAACAGTAAAAGGGAGAGAAACATGGAAACGACAGGTTTAAATCCTAATGATTATGTAGGAGTCAGTTTCTGGATTATTTCCGCAGCAATGGTTGCGGCAACTTACTTTTTCACCGTCGAACGCGACCGCGCGGTAGGCAAGTGGAAAACATCTTTGACCGTGGCCGCAATGGTGACTGGTATCGCAGCGATTCACTACTTCTACATGCGAGGAGTTTGGGTAGAAACAGGGGCAAGTCCCACAGTTTTCCGCTACGTTGACTGGTTATTGACTGTGCCGCTGCAGATTGTCGAGTTCTACTTGATTCTTGCTGCTATAGCTGTGGTTCGTGCTGCTTTGTTCTGGAAGCTACTGATTGCATCGGTTGTAATGCTAGTCGGCGGATATCTTGGAGAAATCGGAGCTATGGCTTACTGGACAGCATTCGCGATCGGTATGGCTGGATGGTTGTACATCATCTATGAAGTATTCATCGGTGAAGCTAGTCAAATCAGCGCATCTCAGGGTACTGAGGCCAGCAAAATCGCTTTCAACGCACTACGCTTGATTGTGACTGTTGGTTGGGCAATCTACCCAATAGGCTACATCTTAGGTGCGGGCAGCGATGGTTCAGCTAACCTTAACCTTATTTACAACCTTGCTGACTTCGTCAACAAGATTGCATTCGGTGTTGTTATCTGGGTCGCAGCTACTAACTCGTCTGAAAAGGCATAAAAACCTAACATTCGAGTTTAAGTAATAAGCTTAGCGTTACGGGGCACTTCGTCCCTGTAGCGCTAATTTTTATAGTACCTTCCATAGCTTTATCTGAATCAGATTATAGAAGGTGTTATAAAAATTATATTTTCTTAAGGGGAAATAGAATGGAATTAGGTGGTTATAATCTTGTTTTTAACTCCCTGTCTTTTGCTATTGCAGCATTCGGTGCAGCAACAGTGTTCATGTTTGCTCAGCGCTCACAAGTCGCTCCAGCTTACAGAACAGCACTTACTCTATCAGGCTTAGTATGCTTAATTGCGTTCTATCATTACGTTAGAATGTTTGAAAGCTTCGAGCATGCATATACCTTGAAAGAAGGAGTAGTAACCGCAACTGGTGCAGCATTCAATGATGCATACCGTTATGTTGATTGGCTGCTAACTGTTCCTTTGCTTTTATTAGAACTAATTCTAGTAATGAGATTAAGCAAAAAAAATACTTACTCTAAAGGTACCAAACTAGCAGTCGCTTCAGCACTAATGGTTGTTCTAGGTTATCCAGGTGAAGTTGCCGCTACAGGAGATGAGCGTTGGATGTGGTGGATTGCTGCAATGATCCCCTTTCTTTATATTGTAAGAGAGTTGGTTGGAGGCTTAAGCGCGTCAATAGCAGATCAACCTGCGGATGTTAAAGGCCTAGTTTCCAACGCAAGAACTCTAACGCTCCTGTCTTGGTGTTTCTATCCATTAGTATTTATTCTACCAATGCTTGGTGTTGGTGGTTTGGAGCTAGGGGTAATTAACCCAGCTGTACAGGTTGGATATACTATTGCTGATGTCGTTGCTAAAGCAGGTTTCGGTATTATGATTTATATGATTGCTCAACGTAAATCTGATGCTGGTGCTTGATAAGCAAAAGAAAAGAACTTGATAAAAAACGCGCCTAAGTAGCGCGTTTTTTTATACTACGATATATGAGAAAGCGTATGGAATACTATATGCCTCCAGAGGCTGATGAATTTCTTCATGTTGTTAAGCAGGAATTTACAAAAAGCTTTGATGTGCAAGAATCATTCATTTCTGATTGGCTAAAACATCACAATGAGTCGAAAGGAAAGTGGATGAGGGCTCGTTTGGCTCTAGTTTCTGGTGGCTTACTTGGGCTTTCAAGTCAAACATACATCAAATGGGCCGTGGTATGCGAACTAATTCACAGTGCCTCGCTCCTACATGACGATATATGTGATGAAGACTCGATGAGGCGAGGAAAAAAGTCCCTCTGGAAAGAGTTCGGTATACCTGCAGCTGTTTGCACAGGTGATTATTTAATTGCAGAATCATTCAGAAAGCTTACGGAAATAGAAAAAGGGTGGCATCAAAATATCCTCTTAAAGCTATTATCATGCTCGGTAAAAGAGATTATATTTGGCCAATCATTGGATGTGAGTCTAGACCATTTAACGCTAACTAAAGAGCAGTGTCGTAAGATAGCTATTGATAAAACGGCTCCACTAATCGCATTACCTATGATGGGCATGTTTCGTTGTAAAGAGCTCACAGAAGACGAATGTGTCGCACTAAAACAAATCTCTAACGAGCTGGGATTTGCTTACCAATATTTAAATGATATTGAAAATATAACTGGTTTTGAGCAAGAGATCTCCTCAGATTTTCTAAAAGGTCACCCAAATTTTATGGTAATCAGAATTTTGGAGAGCTTATCAAACTCAGAAAAGTTAACCGTATTTAACCAGCCAGTTAAATTTAACGATTTTGTCTCTAGAGATCATTTCGATGAAGCGCGAGGCGAGGTAGTTGGAGTTTTAAATAAAGCCATGAAGAATGTGCATCGACTCCCCGTCGTTATCCAACCAGTGATTGAATCGTTAAAAGATGAAATCACAAAGAGAGCAGATTTGATATGAAAAATATTGCTGTTATTGGCGGTGGCTTTGGTGGAATAGCTGCTGCAATAAGATTGAGGGCGAGAGGAAACAAGGTAACCGTGTATGAGAGGTTAAGTAAAATAGGAGGAAGGGCTCAGGTATTCGAGCGAAGCGGATACATTCATGATGCTGGCCCAACAGTCATTACAGCTCCAAATTTATTCTACGAGTTGTTTAGCTTATTTGGAGAAAATTTAGAAGACTTTCTCGAGTTTAAGCCACTAGATCCCTGGTATAGGTTCCACTTTCATGATCAAACACAGTTCGATTACGGTCCAGATCGAGAAAAAATGCTTGATCAAATTGAAAAAATATCTCCTGAAGATGTATCAGGTTATCTCAGTATGCTTAAGGAGTCAGAGGCAATTTTTAAGCTCGGCTATGAAAAATTAGCAGGACACCCTTTTACCAGACTGACGACAATGATTCGATATGCACCAGCTATTATCAGAATGAGGGGGTACAAGTCTGTATATAGTTTTGTTTCAAAGCATTTAAAGCACCCCAATTTGCGTCAAGCTTTCTCGATACAGCCGTTATTGGTAGGAGGCAATCCTTTTACCACTTCATCTATATACGCATTGATTCATGCGTTAGAGCAAAAATGGGGTATCTTCTTTTGCATGGGAGGGACGGGAAAACTAGTAATAGAGCTAGAAAAGCTAATGATCCGAAATGGTATTGAGATAAATTACGATTCTGATGTCAGTAGTTTTTCTACTTCTGGAAAGTTAATTACAAGAGTTAACTTTGCAAATGGTGAAAGCAAGGCATTTGATTATATTGTAAGTAATGCAGACCCAATTCAGGTGTCAACAGAACTGCTGAAGAATGAAAAAATTTCTTTGCATAACAATCTAATAAAAAAATATGCAAAGCACTCAATGGGGCTATTTGTATTATTTTTTGGCTCAACTGAATGCTACGAAAATGTTGCTCATCACACAATTTGGATGGGGCCCAGATACAAAGAGCTGTTGGAGGATATATTTGAGCATCATCATCTTGGGGATGATTTTTCGATATATCTGCATAGACCCACGTGCACAGACAAATCTTTTGCTCCAAAAAATCATGATAGTTATTATGCCCTTGTACCAGTTCCTAACCTGAAGGGGAATCAAAATTGGGGAGAGATTAAAGAAGCCTTTTCTAAAAAAATACTAGAAGCTCTTGATAAGACAATCATGCCAGGGATCACTAAAAATGCGAGGGAAGTGTTCTCAATGACACCTGAGGATTTTAAAGAAAACTACAGAACACCTTTCGGGAGCGGCTTCTCCATAGCTCCAATTTTAACTCAATCAGCATGGTTTAGAACTCATAATCAAGATGATAGATATAAAAACTTGTTTTATGTAGGAGCAGGAACGCATCCTGGAGCAGGTGTGCCGGGTGTAATAAATTCTGCAAAAGTAGTTGAAAAGATCTTGTACCCATGAGCAACTACTCAGGAGTAATGAAACATCACGGGAAAACTTTTTTTTGGGCAACATGGTTTCTCGAAGAAAAAACGGCTAAGAATCTTTATGCAATTTATGCTTTCTGTCGCCGTATAGACGATTTGGTAGACAGTGCTCCCGAGAAGGATAATTTTTACCAAGAATTTTACTCTATCACTAATGCATGGGATAAGAATAAATTTTCCGGTGCTTTTGATGAATTCAGGGAAATAGAAAAAAATACTCTACCAAGAGAATCTATTATCAAAGAGTTTTTAAAAGGCCAGGCAGGTGATATTAGCTACAAGCAGCCCAGCAGCCTTGATGAGCTACTTGTATATTGTTATCGAGTCGCAGGAGCCGTAGGCTTGATGATTTGCGATGTCATCGGGATAAGAGATCGCAAACTAAAGTATTTCGCCATTGATCTTGGGGTTGCAATGCAGCTTACTAATATATGTAGAGACATCAAAGAAGATGCTGATATAGGCAGAATTTATTTACCAAAAGATATGATTGATTTGTCACTTGAGAGATTTAAAGACCCGACTAGCGAAGACTCGAGGAAAATAAATGATATAAGAGATATATTATTGGGACATGCCGACCGTTACTACGCAAGTGGCGAAAAAGGAATCATGCATTTACCTCAAAAAACTGCAAGATCAGTAATGGTTGCAGCTAAACTTTATCAGGCTATTGGGAAAAAAATTATTGGAAAAAAAATCCCCTATGATGGCTCAAGAGCTTACCTAAAAAGAATTGAAAAAGTCCTCATTACAGTTAAAGTTATTTTACAGATGAAGAAAGAAAATTATATTGAGAGTCACGATCAAGCACTCCATAAGGCTCTAGCAGCTCTTCCTGATGTGCATATAAAATGAAGCATGTATACGATCTGATAGTTATTGGCGCAGGGCTTTCTAGCCTGATGTTTCTTAGCCAATATATGAAAAAATCTGCTGGTCAATCTGTTCTTCTATTGGAGCAAAAGGATAATGTTAAGCAGGATCAGACCTTTTGTATTTGGGAGGGGCCTGATTTACCTAGCATTACACGTCAATTTAAATTAAAGCCAAAACAGGTATGGAGCAAAATAGTACTTAACGATGGCAGTAATGAAATTAAAAGGGATATCGGCCCATACAGGTATGTTTGCTTTGATGGAAAGGAGACATTAAAAAAGCTGATTTCAGCTTCTGAGCAAGAAATTACAATCATCAATAATGAAAGAGTAAGTCAAACAAGTTATAAAAATAGCACCCACGAAATAACTACTACCAACAAAACATACTATGCAAAATGTATCGTTGATAGTCGAAGTAACCTTAAACCCCATGAAATAAAATCTACTTATATCCATCAAGCCTTCATTGGACATGAAATAGAGGTTGATCAGGAACAGTTTAATCCAAGCGAAATAACATTAATGTCATTTACGAAAAATAAAGATGAGATTGAGTTCACTTACTTGCTTCCTTTTACAAAAAAGAGGGCGCTTGTTGAAACAACATTTTTTTCATCGCTACCAAGCATCAAGAGAATTGAGGAAAGCCACAGCCGGCTTCTCAAAAAATATGACCCTTATAGATCTGTAAGGCAGGAAAAGGCAATTATTCCTATGGCAATTATCATTCCTGATGAAGAGCAGGGGGTTTTAAAAATTGGCACTGGCGCTGGTATGTTGAGAGCCTCATCAGGATATTCAATGAGGCGGATAGCTAAATGGCTACTAGAATCGCAGCCAGCTAACATTAATGAAACGAATATAACCAGATTCAAATACAAGCCTGATCCTCTGCTGAATTGGCTTGATAATATTTTTTTAAATGTGATCCTTAATTACCCTAAAAAAGGCCCTTATTTGTTTATGAGTCTCTTTAAAAAAACTAATATGCCGTCTCTTATTAGATTTCTTTCAGATGATGCCTCAAAGTGGGATCTAATAAATGTAATACGGGGTATGCCAAAAAGGCTTATGCTAAAGGGTCTCCTAAAAGTAAAGAAAAATGACCAAAATTAACAAACACCAAATATTTTTTATAGCCCTCTCTTTCGTTGTTTTATACGTAGCTCTATCCATACAGCCTGAAGTCCTAACATCGTTCAATATGGAAAATGAAAAAGTAGGTAAAATTATTATTTACTCTTTTTTGTTTTTTATTGGGCTCATTGGGGTTGGTCATGGTGCCTTGGATGGCAAGATAATCTGGGAGCATTCTAAAAAAATTAGTGTGAAGTGCAAGCTGTATGGGGTATATATTTTATTAGTTTTGTTGGGAGCAGTTCTTTGGGTTTCTTCTCCTTTTTTGGGTCTGTCATTACTTTTATTGTTGTCGTCTGTTCATTTTGGCTTCTCTGATCTTGGATTTCTTGTTGATGTAGCTTTGGTATATAAGATTTGTTGGGGTTTCACCATGACGTTCCTACCAATTCTTTTTAAGCCCGCGCTAGTTAGTGTTCTATTTTTCGATTTGGCATCAATAAATATTAATGAAGAGATTTTTTATTTGATAAGACTGTTAATCATTTTAAGTATCTTTATCTTATTTTATTTTTTGATATGCGGAATTTTAGACAAGAGTAATCAGAATTCCTCGGCTTTTAAGTTAATGGTATTTGAGCTAATTACATTGATCATTTTGGCCTACCAACTTAGTCCACTTGTATGGTTTGCTCTTTATTTTTGTGGCTTGCATGGGCTCAGGGCAATTCTAATTTCTGACTTTAAATTTATGCCTGATATATTATGGCTGATCTCTTTTACAGCCCCAGTCTTGTTGTTTATATTATTAGCTGATTGGAATTATAGTCTTAGCAGCCTATTGGTTGTCTTCCCCGTTCTAGCAAGCCTAACAATTGCCCATATGCTGCTCCCATGGCTCAAGCATTCCGTTAAAACTTAAAATTTTGTCGATTGCTTATAAAAACCTTGCCAAAATTGAAGATGCTGTAGATGAACGGTATTAACTCAAAACGTCAAATTAGACGAATGTAAAAATAGCGAGTATTGTATAGAAATGACAAATATAAATAACCGTTAGGGAAAACCCAATGAAAATATTAAATCAATTATTTTTATTTATGCTTTTAGGCGTGTTTTCAAGCGCATATGCCGCCCACCATGAAGCGGGTGAACATGATAGCGAGGCTGAGAAGACGGTCAGCCAAGAGCAGGAAGTTCGATCTTCCTGCGCTAAGGATGTGGGTGAAGCAGAATCTAAGTTTCCAGATGAAAAATCTTGCCTGGAAGCGCATGGGTTAAAAGCCAAGCAGTAGCTGAAGATTTTATCTAAGCTCTTGCTATGAATGATATATAGTATCTTGGTATATATGCAAAATTTATGGCCTGATACTTGTAGTCAAAAATCATCTATGTGGTCTAAAAAAAATTGACTATCGGTACTGATGGTCAATTTTTTGTCATCATCCATTCTGTCATAAGTCTTGTACATCATGCTAACTCGATAATTAGATTGAAGCTTTTTGCGGTTTCTAGCCAAAAAATCCCAGTATAAATAGTTAAAGGGGCATGCTTTTGGACCCTCTTTTTTTGATACCTTGTAGGTGCAATTTTTACAGTAATTAGACATTTTATTGATGTATGCTCCCCCGGCTGCGTAGGGTTTGCTGGCTAGATAGCCACCATCAGCAAATAGCACCATACCCGATACATTGGGCAGTTCTACCCACTCATAAGCATCCGCATAGACTGTTAAGAACCATTCATTTACTTGTTTCGGACTGATGCCAGTCAGAAGTGTAAAGTTACCAAGGACCATTAGGCGCTGGATGTGGTGGGCGTAAGCATTTTCTTTGGTTTCAACTACACACTGGTGAAGGCAGTTCATTTTTGTGTTGCCTGTCCAGTATAAATCTGGAAGATCACGACTTGCTTCAAAAAAATTTTCTTCCGCATATTCGGGCATTTTTAGCCAATAAACACCCCGCATGTATTCTCTCCATCCAATAATCTGTCGGATGAAGCCTTCAGTCGCATTCAGCGGAGATCTATCTTGAAGGTATGCTTCCTCAGCAGCCTCGACGCACTCCATTGGGAGAAGGAGACCGCAGTTCAAGTAAAAACTAATATGTGAGTGATACATCCACGGCTCACCTTCAATCATTGCATCCTGATAGTCTCCAAAATTACATAGACGCTCATCGATAAATAATTTCAATGCACTAAGAGCTTGATCGCGCGTAACGGCAAAGAAAAATGGCTCCATATCTCCAAAGTGCTCAGAAAAACGGGTAGAAACAAGCTCACTTACTTCTCGTGTGATGCTGTCGATATCTTCAGAATATGGCTTTGGGATAGTAAGCCCACTGATCGGTGGCTTTCTATTATCAGCATCATAATTCCATTTCCCTCCAATCGGATCGTCTCCATTCATCAGGATAGAGTATTTCTTTCGCATCTCACGATAAAAATATTCCATCCTTACTTGTTTTCTATCCTCAGCCCAAGAAGCAAACTCTTCTGGCGCACAAAGAAATCTATCATCCGGTCTTATTTCGACAGGCACACCTAGGTCATCTTCCCATTGGTTCATATCTATTAATACACGATATTCTCCTGGATGAGTTACAATGATTTGGTCAATATCATGCTCTTCAAGTACACGCTTTAACTCGCTCTTAAGGGATCCTGTGTTTTTTTTGTCATTAAGTTTTGTGTAGACAACCTTGTATCCAGACTCCTTTAGTTCATTTGCAAAATGACGCATAGCAGAAAATAGAAAAACTAGTTTCTTTTTATGATGCTTGACGTAAGTTGCCTCATCCCAAACTTCACACATAAGAACTATATCTTCGTCAGAGCCATATCCCTGTAGGGCAGAAACCGATTTAGATAGCTGGTCTCCCAGTATTAGGCGCAAAGAGCTCATGATAATTCCTGACTAAGAGACTGAAATGCTTTGAGTGCGGCATCTCGTGACTGCTTTAGGTCAACTATTGGCGCTGGATAGCTTTTCCCGAGATCAATGCCAGCCTCTTTTAGAACACTTTCTGGGGCATCCCAAGGGCTAAATAAATATTTATCTGGTAGTAATGCAATTTCAGGTATGTACTTCCGAACATAGCTGCCATCCGCATCAAATTTTTGCCCCTGTATAACAGGATTAAAGATTCTAAAATAAGGCGCCGAGTCAGCACCGCAACCAGCAATCCATTGCCAGCTAGCACTGTTGTTGGCTAGATCAGCGTCGACTAGTGTATCCCAAAACCATAGTGCGCCATGATGCCAATGCAAGCGTAAATTCTTTACTAGAAATGAGCCTACAATCATACGTACACGATTATGCATATAGCCAGTCTGCCAAAGTTCCCGCATACCAGCATCGACCATTGGAACCCCAGTCTTACCTTTCTTCCATGCCTCTAAGAGAATCTTGTTCTCTACCCACGGAAAAGTATCAAATTTTGACTGCAGGTTTTTTGTTGGCAGATCGTGGTTATGATAGAGCTGACTATATGAAAATTCACGCCATCCTAGCTCGCTACAAAAATGATCGACATGCTTATTGCCACCAATATTTTTGACTGCATACCAGAGCTGATTGGGGGAGATCTCCCCGAAATGTAGATGTGGAGATATCCTTGAAACATAAGGCATTGCAGGCAAATTACGTCCATCTTTATACAGAGAAAGACCTTCATCAAGAAACTGTTCAAGCCGTTTTTTCGACCCCTTTTCACCAATATTCCACCAAGGTTTGATTGCCTCATCCCATCGCACTTTTGGCAACAGCTCAAGCTCACTCAAGCAAACGGAACCTATATCATCACGTTCGTAGCTTGCATTTATAGGGGTAGATATCGGTTCACGAGGCGCCTCTGCACTTAAACAACCTTTTCGATAGAATGGGGTAAAAATCTTATAAGGAGAGCCATCCTCTTTTTTTATTTTCCATGGCTCCCAGAGCAGTGAACCGTTAGTACTTTGAGCCTCGATACCTATTTGCTTAAGGTGCTCTTTGACTGCGGAATCACGATGCATGCGCCATGGCTCATAGCATCGATTCCAGTAGATGGCCTTAATGTTGTTGCGAGCAGCAATATCAAATAAAATTTCGGCAGGGTTACCTTGATAGATTGAAAGCGCACCGTTCAGTGAATTATTTAGCGAGCCTAGTGAGTGGTGCAGCCACCATTTACTTGCTGCACCCATAGCGTGTTCTCCGGAATGTTCATCATCTAAAATATAAATAGGCAAGACCTTGCTGTGCCTAGTCGCCAAGGTGAGGGCAGGATTATCCGACAAGCGTAAATCCTGCCGAAACCAATGGATGGCTATTGTGTCTATGATGGCAAAGACCCAGAGATTAAAAGAAATTAACCTTATATTACCTTAAAATAGATGGCGATAAGAAAAAAATTAGTTAAAAATAAGTCTTTTGGATTTAACCCCAAATAATTTTTCAGCCATTGATAAATCTATTTTTATAAAAGATAGTATCGGTGTATCAATAAAAGAGCGTATAAAATTTGATGAAATGGTTTAGCGGAGTAGTTATTTTTTTAGTTTTTGGGGCGACAAATACTATGGCGATAGAGGAGGCTGAATATAAGACTGTTCTCAGTGATCAGGACTTCGAGGTAAGGCGGTATGAATCACATATTATTGCTGAAACTATAGTCGGAGGAGATTTTGAAGATGCAGGCAGCGAAGCATTTGGCCAGCTTTTTAAATATATCTCTGGCAACAATACATCTCAACAGAAGGTAAAAATGACTGCCCCTGTCGCTCAGAGTTTAGCAAATGAGAAGATTGATATGACAGCACCTATCGGTCAACAGTACAGGAAAAATAAGTGGGTTGTGAGTTTTATGATGCCGGCTGCTTATTTACTAAAAGAATTACCTGTGCCCAAAAATATCAACGTATCTTTGCGTCAAGTTCCCGAAAAATCTGTTGCCTCTATAAGATATTCGGGTCTTTGGAGTGAAAAGAACTATCAACATAACCTAAAAAAGCTAGAGAGCTGGATTGATACACAGAGTTTTAAGGTGACTGGAGAGCCTATATGGGCGCGGTACAATCCTCCATATACGTTGTGGTTTATGAGGCGTAATGAAATTTTAATACCAATCAAGCAATCTTAAAAAATTTAATATACGACTTTCGCGCAGAGGGCATGCAATAAGTAAATTAAGGCTTTAGTCGCTATTTATTTTACGACGAAATACCTTGTCCCAAGAAGCAGTGACCTGTTTCCGTTCAATAATGAATTTAGAGGATTTTGAAGTAAGGGGGGAGTTTTGTAGTTGAAGCTTGTGCCCCTCAGACCGATAGTTTATGTAAGATTTCTTTAAATTTTCTGCATCTTGTGACGACAAAATATTATTGACCTCCAAGTGATCGATAATACGAATATTATCGCTCCAGTAAGTCAAATCCACGAACTGATTAGCATGAGATAGAACTTCAAATTGAACTATAAATTCGATGTCTATAATGCCTCCCTCGTCATATTTAATGTTAAATAGAGCGTCATTTTCACTCAGATCGCCTATATTTTCTTTTTTTGGTAATTTTTTAGAACTACCTTTTTCAGTAACTAGTTCATTTTTTATTCTCTCACGCATACTAGAAACATCAGATGCAAGTTCAACAAGATCTCTTTTCTGACGTAAAACTTTAGATCTTATTTCATTAAATTTTTTGATTAATCTTGGTGATCCGACCACAGGTCTTGCTCTTACAAGTGCCTGATGCTCCCATGTCCACGCATCATTAAATTGATATTTTTCAAAGGCCTCCAAAGAAGATACCAGCATGCCTGAGCGACCCGATGGCCTAAGACGTACATCAACATCATAAAGTACTCCAGAGGCTAAACGAGTAGTTAAAATATGAATTATTTTTTGCCCTAATCTGATGAAAAATGTCTCATTATCGATAGCATAAAATCCATCTGTCGGTTGATTTTGGGTGGCATCATAAATAAACACTAAATCGAGATCTGAGCTGTGCCCTAATTCGATACTACCTAGTTTTCCATATCCCACGATTAAAAACTCTGGTTTTTTATCAGCCCCTGATGAGGGGTGGCCATAACGCTCAACCATCTGATCCCAAGCAATTTCTACTGTATGGGTCAAAATTGCTTCTGCTATTGACGTTAAATAATCGCTGACCTTTAATAAAGGTAGTATCTCTGTAACCTCGCAGGCTGCGACATGAAGGCTATGTGCAAGCTTAAAGTAACGCAATGCTTCCATTTGAGCCTCCAAATCATCCGAAGGAATTCTCAATAGCCGCTGCCTTAGCTCATCTATCAGCTCATCTTTATTGGGAAGGCTATACAGTGTTCTGTGATCCAGCAGTTCATCTAGTAGAGCAGGGTTTCTCGATAGTTGCTCGGCGATCCATGGGCTTGCAGAGCAAAGTTGAAGAGTTAGGTCTAGCACACTTGGATTTTCTTTTAATAAAACTAAATAAGCACTTCGACGCGCAATAGATTCAATGAGTTGAAAAACTCGACTTAAGGTATCTGTGTTATTTTTTAACTTAGCGCAAGCAGCTATTAATTCTGGCATAAAAGCATCAAGTCTAATTCGTGTATCTGATGGCATAAAAAGCACTGATCGATCTTTCTTCAAATTTTTAATCAAAATGAGAGCATCTTTCGATTTCGTATAGCCAATAAAATTAAGTTGTGACGTCATGTCTTCATCGGCACTACATTGCCAGATATCACCAGCTATAACAATTTCACTATTTATGTTGATATTTTTATCTGATACCTGATCGTTAGCGACAACTGACCCAAATAATTTCTGCACTTCAGAGCGACATTTCGTAAGTAGTGATGAGAATTCATCCCAGTTGCTACAATCCATCAGATATGACAGCTTAAGTTTTTCCAACTCTGTATTTGGAAGCATATGAGTTTGAAGATCTTGCGCACCTTGTAAAATATGCTCTATATTTCGCAAGAACTCATAGTTTTTCTGTAATTTTTTTATGTCTGAACCAGGCAACAAGGATTCTTTATTCATGAGAATCAAAATATCCTTAAGGGACTGGGACTGAAAGCGCGTATCGCGACCTCCATGTATAATCTGAAAAGCCTGCACTATAAATTCAACTTCACGGATACCACCAATTCCAAGCTTGATATTGTTTGATATATCTTTTCGTTGCACCTCTCTATTGATAAGAACTTTCATTTTTCGCAAGGATTCTAGAGTACTGAAATCAATATATTTGCGGAAAGTAAAGGGTAGCAACATCGCCATTAACTGAGCCCCAGACTTTTGGTCTCCAGCTACTACTCTTGCTTTAATCATCGCGTAACGTTCCCACTCTCTCCCCTGTGTTTGATAATACTCTTCCATAGCAGAAAAACTTAGAATTAGATTTCCGCTTTGCCCATAAGGACGTAAGCGCATATCTACACGAAATACAAAACCATCATCATTTTTTGAATCTAGTGATTTGATAAGCTTCTGACTTAGGCGTGTAAAAAATTCTTCATTGCTAAGGATGCATTCAGCCCCTTTAGTTTTACCCTGCTCTGGATAGGCAAAAATTAGGTCAATATCCGAGGAAATATTTAACTCCCATCCACCCAATTTACCCATTCCTAGTACAACCATCTTCTGCGGGTCACCATTTAAATTAGTAGGTGTTCCCCAGACATCACAAGCAATTGAATAAAGAAATTCCAAAGTATGTTGTAAACATGTTTCGGCTAAAAATGTCATATCAGCAGTAGTTTCTTCTAGATCAGCTTCTTTGTTAAAATCTCGCCAAATTATTCGAACAATTTCACGATTTCTAAATTGTCTTAAGATTTTAAATAAATCATCTTCGGTAATAGCGTTACGAAGTTTTTTTGAGAGGCGATCATGCATATAGGTTTGTTTATATGATTCACATAGGTCACCAGAATCAATTAATTGTTTTAGCATAGCTGGGTTTTTACTACACCACATAGCAACGAACTCACTGCAACTCCAGCATTTTTTTAGGTGAAATGAGAAATCATCTTCACTACCAAGAAGAGACTCAAGCCATTGCGACTGCTCGGTAGTAACTACTCCTTTATAGTGCTCTAACCGTAAGCGCCACTCATTATCTAGTAGTTTTGGCAGTTTATTTTTACTCATATTGCACCAAATTATCTTTCTGGGTATTCGTTAGGATCATATTTGTATTTTTCTTCGTGATCTTGAGGTAGCATTTTTCGCACCTGATCGTTAATTTGATATATAAATTTTTTATAAATCGATGTAGAGAGTTCATTGTTCTGTGAATTAGAAGCCTCAAATTGATAAATAAAGTCCTCCATCGTGTGAGCAATTATCTCCAGATCAGTAGAATGTGAACACCTTTTGGCATTCACATCCTTCATTAGTTGTTTTTTTAGCACCTTCAGAAAGGGATGTCATCCTCTTTCAACTACTTTATACACTTGTCATAAGTCAAAATTTACCAAAATAAAAATTACATACTTAAGTCATTTATATACTAAACCAACAGCTACATATATACTGTATATTTATACAGTTATTGGTGATCAATGAAGTATTTAGCTAACTCAGATAATTTTTCTAAAAAATTTCTAGACTTATATTTAACTAAGATATCAGCAGGGTTTCCTAGTCCAGCAGACGATTATATAGAATCGAAATTGGACCTTAATGAGCATCTTATAAAACAACCTTCTGCCACTTTTTTTGCTAAAGCTGAGGGTGACTCCATGATAGATAGAGGAATTTTTGATGGTGATTTATTAGTAGTTGATAGATCAGTAGAACCTAGGCATGGCCATATTATAGTGGCTGCTCTTGATGGAGGACTTACCTGTAAACTCTTAGATAAAAAAAGAAGACGCTTGATACCTGCTAATAAAAATTATCGACCAATAGTTATTCTTGAGGGTGCTGATTTTTCAATTGAAGGTGTTGTTATTCATTCAGTTAGGAGCCACCAATGCTTGCGCTAGTCGACTGTAACAGTTTTTACGCTAGCTGCGAGCAGGTATTTAGACCTGACTTGAGGGGAAAGCCTGTAGTTGTACTATCGAATAATGATGGGTGTATTGTTGCTAGAAGCAAAGAAGTCAAAGCATTAGGTATTCCTGGTCTCCAGCCTTATTTTAAAATGGCTCCGCTACTAAAGCAGCATAAAGTACATGTATTTTCTAGTAATTATGAGTTGTATGCTGATATGTCTAGCAGAGTGATGGATGTAGCATCACTTTTTTCTCCTAATGTAGAAATTTATTCGATAGACGAACTATTCCTGTCGCTAGATGGTATGCGATGGGATCTGAATCAGTATGCTCAAAAAATAAAACAAACTATATGGCGCAATGTCAGAATTCCGGTATCCGTCGGTATCGCCCCTACGAAAACACTCTCTAAGGTCGCTAATCATGCTGCTAAAAAGTATGTAGAATTGAATGGAGTTTGCGTTTTAGATAGTCCGAACAAGTGGCAAAGGGTGCTCAGCAAAATTCCTGTTAGTGATGTATGGGGGGTAGGGCGACGACTGACTGAAAAACTTTCTGAGCATGGCATCATCACTGCTAATGATTTGGCTCAGCAGTCCCCTAGGAGTATTGGTAGAATTTTTAATGTTAACCTGGAAAGAACAATAAGAGAGCTTAATGGGGAACCCTGCATTTTAATAGACGAAGAGAGAAAATCTAAACAACAAATATTTTCTACAAGAACTTTTGGGCACCGCATCTATGATCTTTCTGAATTACAGCAGTCAGTAAGCACTTATGCAACAAGAGCCTGTGAAAAACTAAGAAAACAACAAAGCCTAGTGAAGACAGCAACTGTCTTTATTCAGACTAGCCGTTTCGACGAGCTAAAATATTTGAGGTCTACAATAGTTCATATGCCGCATGCTACGAACGATACTGCACTCGTTGTTAGAGAGCTCAAGAAAAGTGTTAAATATTTATTCATTAAGGGTTTGCCTTACTATAAGGCGGGCGTTGGGCTGATTGACCTAACTGATCAGGATAATCAGCAGATGACTTTATTTGATAACCAGCAGCCTAAAAAAAGAAGTCGACTTATGGGGGTAGTGGATCAAATCAATGCTAAAAACTGTGGATCTATACATCTAGCAAGTAATGGGATCAATCAAGACTGGAAGATGCGAAGACTCAAAAAATCTCCCTCATATACAACAAAATGGAGTGAGCTGCCTATTGTCAGTTAGCACCAAACCTCCAGTGAGAATAAGAATATATGTAAAAAGTAGTAGATTTAATTTTATACAAAAACTAAATGAGATAAGAGAAAGATTATTACCTACGAGATTACCTCTGCTGTTCTTTAGGCGTCTGTTTAAGTTGAATATTTTCAGATTTAAAATTGTAATAGTAGTTTTTGGGTAGCATTCATACTGAGCTCTGATAAGATGCCCAATTTTCTTGCGGAAGCCTATATGTTCAGCCTGATCACCAGTAAAGAATCCAATGTAAAAAATGACCTTCTCTCAGGAGTGACTGTCGCATTAGCTCTAGTTCCTGAAGCCGTAGCTTTTGCTTTTGTGGCCGGAGTGGCTCCAATGGTCGGCTTGTATGCAGCTTTTATTATGGGTTTTGTAGCTGCTGTATTTGGCGGACGACCTGGAATGATCTCTGGTGCTACCGGCGCTATGGCTGTAGTGGTAGTGGCGTTGGTTGCTAGTCATGGAGTGCAATATTTGTTTGCTGCAGTACTATTGGCGGGGCTATTGCAAATTATGTTCGGGGTCTTTCGGCTTGGTAAATTTATTCGTTTGGTGCCGTACCCAGTTATGCTTGGTTTTGTTAATGGTTTGGCGATTGTAATTTTTCTAGCTCAGCTTGGTCAGTTTAAGATAGCCGGTATTTCTGGAGTATTAGAGTGGATGCATGGTGTGCAGCTTTATACGATGCTAGGATTGGTTGTGCTAACAATGGCAATTATCCATTTTCTACCAAAATTGACGACTGCCATACCAGCTTCGTTGGTTGCTATTGTTGTAGTAACGCTGATGGTTCATGGATTAGACATAGATGCTCGCTCTGTAATTGACTTTGTGCGAGACATGCTTCCTCCAGCAGAAAGAGCAGCAGCAAGCCTAGAGGGAAGCCTGCCAAGTTTCTCTATTCCTATGGTGCCTTTTTCTCTAGAAACTCTAAAAATTATTGTTCCATATGCCGTTATTTTATCACTTGTAGGTCTAATTGAGTCACTGCTGACTTTGTCTCTGATTGATGACCTCACTAATACACGAGGTCGTGGAAATCGAGAATGTACCGCTCAGGGGCTAGGTAATATAGCCAATGGGTTTTTTGGCGGTATGGGAGGTTGCGCAATGATTGGTCAAAGTATGATAAATATCAATTCTGGTGGCCGCGGCAGGTTATCAGGTATTGCTGCAGCATTAGTTTTGCTGGCTTGTATTCTATTTTTCTCAGGTCTTATTGAGATGATACCTTTAGCTGCCTTGGTGGGAGTTATGTTCATGGTTGTGCTAGGTACGTTTGAATGGGCTTCTTTTCGTATATTTCAGGGCATGCAAAAAAGTGATGCATTTATCTCCATCCTTGTGGCGTTAGTTACAGTGTGCACTGATCTAGCTATTGCTGTAATTGTTGGTGTCATTGTATCTGCATTAGTATTTGCTTGGGAGCATGCAAAACACATAGCTGTTACCACATACATAGATGAGGATGGCTGGAAAGTTTATGAGCTTGATGGCCCTATTTTTTTTGGTTCAGTGAGTAACTTCAAAGAACTTTTTTCACCAAATGACGATCCTGGTGACGTAGTAATTGAATTTAAAAAAGCTAGGGTATCTGATTCTTCAGCCATTGAAGCACTTCATGGCTTAGCTCATAAGTATCAAAAGTTAGGAAAAAAATTGCATCTTCGCCACCTCAGCCAAGACTGCTTGCAGCTCCTAGACGACGCTGCTCGGTACGTTGAGATCAATATCAACGAAGACCCTCGCTACAAGGTTGCCTCAGACGTGTTCGACTAAAGGCTCGATCTAATCATGTCTTATCCAAATTGGTGCGTGCTTTACGTGGTGCATTTTTCATCAATAAGTCCCATAGCCAGACAGGAGCGAAGCGGATGATGATAGCAATAAGACGCATCTGCCAAGGAAATATGATAAATTTCTTTTTTTGTCTTATGGCTGCAGAAAATTTTTTAGCTGCAATTTCTGAGGCCATCAAAAAAGGCATAGGAAAGTTATTCAGGGCTGTCATCGGAGTTTTGATGTAGCCGGGAGCTATCGTCGTAACTATTATCCCATGAGCGTTGAGCTCTATTCGTAAGCTTTCCAGGTAAGCAATTACAGCGGCTTTTGAGGCGCTATAAGCTCCAGCACCTGGCAGACCCCTTATTCCGGCAACACTTGCTATCCCTGCAAGGCTGCCTTGTTTTTTTTCTTTCATGGCCAAAATAAAAGGCTGAAAAGTATTCACCATTCCAGTCAAGTTGATATCAATTATAGTCTTGAATGTTTCTGTATCTGCCTTTATTTCGGTAAGGGTGCCGGAGCTGACGCCGGCATTTGATATCACTACATCAGGGATGCCACATTGAAGTATAAAATCTTGTGCAGCGTTATCCATAGCTTGTTGATCTCTAACATCAACAGCATAAATAAAAGTGTCTGTGGTTAGTTTATTTTGTAGCGAAAGAAGCAATTCTTTACGGCGAGCAGCTAATCCCAAGACCGCTCCTTGGCGAGAGTACTCATAGGCTAGCGCTTGACCAATTCCGCTAGATGCGCCAGTAATAAAAACTTTGAGTCTTGCCATTTGAAAACCTTTTTTCTGCTTGATTTTACTTTGATTTTTTGTGTTGTTAGTAGAATAAAAACAACTACTGACTCTAAGGCCAATGATAGTCTAAATTAAGGCGCTATAATTGATTATACAAGGGCTTGGTTGAAGGTATCTTTAGCTGTCACTACGAGCATTCTGCTCCTTAATTCTATCATATTGAAGTTAATGAAATAATGTTCTGTGTTTATCTACTCTGCCTTATTGCATCGATTGCAAGCATTTATTTTTATAGTCAATATATTAACTTATTTTAATCTTTCAATATTATGAAATTAAAGTAATAAATTTATAATTTAAACAATCATTTTCATATTTTAACCTAATCAGTAAGCCTTCTTTTTTCTTACCTCGATTCCGCAGCTTTATTTTTTTGACCCCTGAGTAATTTACATTGTATTCTTTTTCTTTATATGTAATATGATCCTGAGTTATGTATTTATTTTATAAAATTTGAATTTATTCGGCAGAACGGGGGGAGGTTGTGGAAAATGAGTATGCATCTGAAATCTGGCCTCTAGCAGTCTATTTTGTAATGGTTATATTGTTGGTCGTCACAATGCTGGCCCTTTCTTGGTTACTTGGCCAAAGACGTCGAGAGCCAGCAACTAACGATCCTTTTGAGTCTGGTGTTGTTTCTGTTGGTGGTTCGCAAATACGCATATCCGTAGAGTTTTACTTAGTGGCCATTTTTTTTGTTATTTTTGATCTTGAAACACTCTTCATTTTTGCTTGGGCAGTCGCTTTTTTTGAACTGGGTTGGGAGGGGTACCTGTCTATCTCGTTTTTCATAGGTGTGTTGGTCTTAGCTTTAGTCTATCAATGCCGTTCTGGTGCTCTTGAATGGGGTAATAAAACCCGGACGGGGTTGCGTGAAGATCAGCGAAATATTGGAGAATCAACATGAAGTGGAGTCTTACGTCCCCTGATGATAAAAATGTTACCAGCCTTAGCGACGATTTTGTTGAAGAGCAAATTAAACGCAACGTAGCTTTCGCTAAACTAGAGGACCTTCTAGCCTGGGGTCGAGCGCATTCCTTGTGGCCATTCAACTTTGGCCTTTCTTGTTGTTATGTGGAAATGGCCACTGCATTTACTAGCCGACATGACATTGCTCGCTTTGGCTCAGAAGTCATCCGTGCAACTCCGCGTCAGGCAGATTTAATGGTTATCTCGGGAACATGTTTTTTGAAAATGGCCCCTGTAATCCAGAGACTCTATGAGCAACTGTTAGAGCCAAGGTGGATCATTTCTATGGGTTCCTGCGCCAACTCTGGCGGTATGTATGATATTTATTCAGTAGTTCAAGGGGTAGATAAATTTATTCCAGTTGATGTATATGTTCCGGGCTGCCCACCTCGACCTGAGGCGTTAATGCAGGGGTTAACAATGCTTCAGGAGTCTATAGGTAAAGAGCGCCGACCCTTAAGCTGGGCTGTCGGAGATCAAAGTATTATTAAGCCAGAAAAAATTAGCATGCGAGATAAATTAACACCCGAACGAATTATGGCTACGGAGCTAAGAGAGCCAAAAGATACGTGAGGATGTTTATATTATTAAGGGGTAGTAATGCAGACAGCGGAAGCTATGGCCGTAAATTTGGTCGAAAATGCACTGTATCGAAAATTTGGTCAGGACTCATTCGTTACTCAGATATGTGCTGACAAAAAACTAACCCTTTGGGTCGAACGGAATTGTCTAATCGAAGTCCTGAGATTCTTAAAGGCATACTTTCCTATGCTTTACGATTTATTTGCTATTGATGAAAGAACTCGAATTCATCGTAATGGTCAGCCTGACTCAGATTTTACAGTTGTCTATCATCTCCTTTCTCTTGATACCAATGAAGATATGCGAATCAAGGTGGCTTTAAGTGATCCTGATATCGACCTTCCTACATCAATTGATATTTGGCCAAATGCAAACTGGTATGAACGAGAAGTCTGGGATATGTTTGGCGTTACCTTTTCCGGGCATCCAAATTTATTTCGTATTCTTTTACCGCCTACATGGGAGGGTCATGCTCTCCGTAAAGATCACCCAGCACGAGCTACAGAAATGGCTCCTTTTGAAATGGGCCCAGACCGTGTTGCAAAAGAGCAGGAGGCATTAAAGTTTCGACCTGAAGACTGGGGCATGAAAAAATCTAATGATGATAATGAATATATGTTTCTTAATCTTGGCCCTAATCACCCTAGTGTGCATGGCGTGTTTAGGATTATGTTGCAGTTAGATGGAGAGGTAATCGTAGACTCTGTCCCTGATATTGGCTACCACCATCGCGGTGCAGAAAAAATGGGCGAGCGTCAAACGTGGCATACATACATACCCTATACAGATCGAATCGATTATCTCGGTGGTGTGATGAATAATTTAGCCTATATCCAGTCAGTGGAGATGCTTGCTGGGATCAAGGTTCCCGATCGCGCTAAAGTCATTCGAATTATGCTCTCCGAGTTATTCCGTATATCTAGCCATTTAGTATTCTATGGCACCTTCGTTCAGGATGTCGGTCAAATGTCGCCAGTTTTTTATATGTTTGCAGATCGAGAGCGATTGTTTGGAATTATTGAGGCAATTACTGGTGGCAGAATGCACCCTGCTTGGTTTCGAATTGGAGGCGTGTCTCAAGATCTTCCTAATGGCTGGGAGGCGATGATTAGAACATTTATAGACTCGATGCCCGCCCGCCTTGATCATTATGACAAGATGTCAATGCAAAATAAAATACTTAAGGACCGGACTGTAGGTATTGGAGCCTACACACAACAAGAAGCTATTGACTGGGGTGTTACCGGACCAAGTCTTAGGGCAACCGGCAGTGATTGGGATGTTCGTAAGAAACGCCCATACGGGGGCTATGATCAATTTGAATTTGAGGTCCCTACGGCAGTTAATGGAGATTGTTATGATCGAGCAGTGCTTCGTATTGAAGAGATGCGCCAAAGCTTAAAAATTATACGCCAGTGCATAGACAACATGCCTGAAGGGCCATATAAGAGCGACCATAGCGCTACCACCCCGCCACCAAAAGAGCGGACTATGGAAGATATAGAAACATTAATTCACCATTTTTTGAATGTTAGCTGGGGTCCGGTTATACCCGAGGGAGAGTCCTCTGTAATGATTGAAGCTACAAAAGGGGTAAATAGCTACCACCTTATTAGCGATGGTGGAACTGGCTCTTATCGCACTAGAATTAGAACACCTTCTTTTCCACACTTGCAGCAAATTCCTCTGATTAGCAACGGCCTGATGATTCCTGATCTCATTGCCATTATTGCAAGTATTGATTTTGTTATGGCGGATGTTGACCGATGAATAATTCACAAATAATTCAAACTGATATGACAGGAATTCTTACCCAGGAAGAAATCAATCAAATTGATACAGAGTTGGCACACATACCTTACAAGTCAGGAGCAGCAATAGATGCACTGAAAATTGTTCAAGCAAACCGCGGGTGGGTTTCAGATGAATGTTTGCAAGCCATAGCGAAACATTTGGAGATGTCGCCAGAAGATCTTGAAGGGGTGGCAACTTTTTATAATTTAATATATCGCAGACCAGTAGGAGAAAAGGTGATCTTATTTTGCGATAGCGTTAGCTGTTGGGTTTGTGGCTGCGACAATGTAAAGAAAAAATTAAGCAAAAGGCTTGATATTGATTATGGCCAAACTACTAACGATAACATGTATACGTTGCTGCCAGTGCCTTGTCTTGGTGCTTGTGATAGGGCTCCAGTAATGATGGTTGGCGACGACCTATTCACTAATCTTACCGAAGATTCAATCGATCAATTATTTCCTGATAGCAATCCAAAGGATAACCAATGATGGAAAAGGTGTTAACTCGAAATATTGGAGCTGACTTAAAGCCTACTGATTTGAGTGCCTATGAAAAAAATGGGGGCTATCAGGGCCTAAAAAAAGCTATGAAAGACCTTTCTCCTAAGGATTGCCAGGACTTGGTTAGCGCATCTAATCTGAGAGGTCGGGGCGGAGCTGGATTTCCAACAGGCATGAAGTGGAGTTTTGTTCCTTCTGGAGAAAACTGCACTCCAGGCCATAAATACCTAGTCTGTAATGCAGATGAGATGGAGCCCGGAGCCTTTAAGGACCGACTGCTTATGGAGTATGACCCGCATCAGCTGATCGAAGGTATGATTCTTGCAGCGTATACAATTGGCGCCGATCTTTCCTACATATTTATTCGAGGTGAGTACATCGTTTCCATCCAGAGACTTCGGGATGCGCTAGCGGAATGCTACCTAAAAGGATATTTAGGTAAGGATATTCTTGGGAGCGGATTTAATTTAGATATGTATGTGCACCCAAGTGCAGGGCGTTATATATGCGGAGAAGAGACAGCTTTAATTAATGCTCTTGAGGGCAAGAGAGCCAATCCTAGAGCAAAGCCTCCATTCCCTCAGGTGAGCGGTCTCTGGGGCCGCCCCACGATTGTCAATAATGTTGAGACCCTTTGTAACATTCCGCACATTATTGACCGTGGTTCCGAGTGGTTTAAATCTCTAGGGCGCGGTGAAGATAGTGGAACAAAACTATTTGGTGTAAGCGGTAGGGTAAAAAGTCCTGGTTGTTGGGAGCTGCCAATGGGGACACCAATCAGAGAAATACTCGAAGACTGCGCTGGAGGTATGCAGGATGGATTACAGTTAAAAGGTTTTCTGCCTGGAGGAGGGTCAACTGATTTTTTGGTTCCAGAGCACCTTGACTTACCAATGGACTATAACGTGATAGGGAAAGCGGGTAGTCGAATGGGTACGGGAACATTGATTATCCTAGATGATCAGACATGTCCTGTTGGGATGGTACTAAATTTGATTCGTTTTTTTGCGCATGAGTCTTGTGGATTCTGCACTCCCTGTCGAGAGGGTCTACCCTGGACGCGACAAGTTTTGGTTGATATTGAAGAGGGCAGGGGTACCAATAAAGACTTAGACACACTGGCCTTTCAGATTAACTACATAGGGGCAATTGGGAATACTCATTGTGCGTTGGCACCAGGGGCAATGGAGCCACTGCAGAGTGCTATGAAATATTTCCGTGAAGATTTTGACCGGCATGTGAGCGGAAAATCCTGTCCATATCACTCACACCAAAAATCCCTCTCGAATAAAACCTCTGGAGTGCATTAATTATGCCTAAGATTTATGTAGATAGTCAGGAGCTGGAAGTTAAAGAGGGAGAAAATATCCTAGAAGCCTGTCTAAACGCGGGTATCAATTTACCATACTTTTGCTGGCATCCAGCTATGGGCTCTATTGGTTCATGCCGCCAATGTGCAATTATTCAATATCAAAATGAAGATGATGCTAGCGGAAAGATTGTCATGGGCTGCATGACACCGGTTACCGAAGGATCGAGATATTCACTCAAGGACAACAAAGGAGTCGAATTTCGGGAGGCGATTGTAGAATCTCTTATGCTTAATCACCCTCATGACTGTCCAGTCTGCGGAGAAGGAGGAGAGTGCCACTTGCAGGATATGACTGTAATGGTTGGTCACCGCGACCGCCGCTATACAGGGAAAAAAAATACACATAGAAATCAATATTTAGGGCCACTGATTAACCATGAAATGAATCGCTGTATCACTTGCTATAGGTGTGTTCGTTACTATGGGGATTATGCTGGAGGAACCGACCTTTCAGCTCAAGCATCACATGACCATGTTTACTTCGGTCGCCATAAAGAGGGTGTGCTTGAAAGTGAGTTTTCTGGAAACTTGGTTGAGGTTTGCCCTACCGGGGTATTTACTGACAAACCACTCCTAAAGCAATACACCCGCAAATGGGATTTGCAGTCAGCGCCATCAATTTGTACCGGTTGTGCCGTCGGCTGTAATATCTTACCTGGCGAGCGTTACGGCAAGTTAAAGCGAGTACATAATCGCTATAATTATGATGTTAACAGTTATTTTCTTTGCGATCGTGGACGTTTTGGTAGCGGCTATGTGAATAGCTCATTAAGGCTGGATTACTCTGGATTACGTAAGAGTGAAGGAATTTTTCAGGCTATCCATCAACAAGATGCTATTGATATTGCTGCTAAGTGGGGAAAGGGTAAAAAAATTGCTGGAATTGGCTCTCCTCGATCATCTCTAGAGGCTAATTACCTTCTGCGTGAATGGGTTGGTTGTGATAATTTTTCTGCCGGATTTTCTGAGCCCGAAGGTCAGGTTATTCATAAGATTTCAGCTATGCTTATGAGTACAAATGCTGTGTGCCCATCTATAAAACAGATGGAAGCTGCAGATACTATACTTATCCTTGGTGAAGATGTTACCAACACCGCACCTAGAGTTGCATTAGGGTTGCGTCAGGCATTACGAAATAAAGCGAATCAATTAGCAAAACAAGCTGGTTTGCCAATATGGCAGGATGCCGCAGTAAGGAATCTTGCTCAAGATCAGCGATCACCAATGATCATTGTTTCTCCTCTCGCCACGCGTCTCGATGATGTTGCTAGTCAGACAATCTCGCTAGGAACAGATGATTTACTCCAATTCTCCATTGCAGTTGCAGAAGCTATAGGCGGGAAACCCAGTAAAGATGATGATGTAAATAAGGCAGCAGAACTACTCAAGGCAGCCGAACGACCACTTGTTGTTAGTGGTTCGAGTCTCTTGAGTATTGATTTAGTGGAAGCTGCTGCAGCGATTGCAAGCACGCTTGCAGTTGATAACAAAAAAGCGATGCTCACCTACTGTATACCTGAGTCCAACAGTTTGGGGGCAGCATTACTTGCCGAAGACTCCTCAACGATTGACACTTTAGTTGGCCGAGCTGGTGAATTTGATGTTTTCGTGATTTTAGAAAATGATCTATATCGACGCATTAGCTCGGATCAAATCGATCAATTAATGGGTGCCGGAGCCAAGATTATTGGGCTTGATATTATAGAAAACAAGGTGCTAGCCGATTGTGATCTCGCCCTTCCTGTAGCGTCTTATGCTGAATCTGAAGGTACTCTTATTAGTAGCGAAGGGAGGGCGCAACGATATTACCCGGTATTTGAGCCAGCCGCAGAACGCATGCCAAGCTGGAAATGGATTTTAGATTTAGCGAAGGCTTGTGGTCATGCAGGCATAAGTAGTCTCTCTCATTTCGATGAAGTATCTGAAGCCTGTGCCAATAGTCGTGATTCGTTAAACCAGCTTTCTGAAGTGGCGCCAGGTCATGATTATACAAAGCATGGACTAAAGGTTGCTCGTAAGACGCAAAGATATAGCGGACGCACCGCGATAAGTGCAAATGTATCTGTTCATGAACCAACACAACCAGTAGATAAAGAGACGCCGCTTACTTTTAGTATGGAGGGGATTAATCTTGATCAGTCAGCGACATTAACTCCATATTATTGGTCTCCTGGGTGGAATTCCAATCAGTCGCTCCAGAAATTTCAAGCTGAAGTCGATGGTCCATTAAAAGGTGGCTCCTCAGGAAGGAGGCTGATCGAACCGAAAACAGATATTGACGCTAATTTTCTGCTATCAGCCCCTAGCCGTTTGAAATTATCAGCTCCTGCTCGATTAAAAATAAAAGTTGATCAGTTTCAACTAGCGCCAATATATTGTGTGCATGGTAGTGATGAGTTGTCTTCGTATACTGATGAAATTGCAGAACTCGCAGGAGAAGCATTCATTTCTATCGGAGCCGTTATTGCAGAAAAGCTTGGCGTTGTAGAGGGGGATGGAGTGATCGTCGCTAGTACAGATAGCAACACCTCGTTAGAAGTAAAAATTATTAAGCGTATAGCAACTAATTGTGTTGGATTCAGCGCAGGGTATATCGAAACAAGTCATCTTGAAGCAGGTAACTTGGTAGTCCTAAAAAAAGATAACAAATGGCAGCGTCGGACACCTCAGTTAATCGCAACTGATGGTGGAAGTAAAAAACCACCTAATGTTTCGGAGGAGTCGATGCATGCCTGAGTTAATGCCAGTTTTGTTGGCTCTCACCATTCTTGTTGGCGGCGTTAGCCTTGCAGCAATAATGACCTGGTGGGAAAGGCGATTATTGGGGTTTTGGCAGGACCGACTTGGCCCCAATCGTCTTGGACTATTCGGAATTGGGCAAGTTGCTGCAGATATGCTGAAACTCTTATTTAAAGATGATTGGGTGCCTCCATTTTCTGACAAGGTGGTCTTTATATTTGCGCCAACTGCAATCGTTGTAGCAATGATGATGGGATTCGCAGTAGTACCGTTTGCACCAAAGACCTATATCCTCGACGTTAATATTGGCCTACTTTTCTTTTTGGGCATGACTTCATTGGCGGTCTATAGCGTTTTATTGGGGGGTTTAGCCTCAAATAATAAGTATGCCCTGCTAGGTGGTTTGCGCTCTGCTGCACAGATGGTCAGTTATGAAGTATTTATGGGTCTCTCTCTAATGGGAATTGTGATGATGACCGGGAGCTTTAGCTTAGTTGATATAGTTGAAGCTCAGACTGAAGTATGGTTTTGCTTTTCCCAAGTGCTAGGATTGTTTGTCTTTATTGTATCTGGTGTTGCTGAGAGCCACCGATTGCCTTTCGATTTACCAGAAGCGGAGCACGAATTAACTGCTGGATTTCATACTGAGTATGGTGGCATGAAGTTCGCCATGTTTATGCTTGGTGAATACCTTGGGTTGGTTCTGATTTCTTGCATGATAGTAACTCTATTCTTTGGCGGTTGGATGGTCCCAGCAATTATTTATGAATGGCTTCCACCTTTTATCTGGTTCAGCTTAAAGGTGTTTTTAGTGATTTGTTTTTTTGTGCTATTGAGAGCAGCAATCCCAAGACCTCGTTATGATCAACTTATGTCGTTAGGGTGGAAGGTAATGCTCCCAATTACCTTAATTAATTTGCTGGTAACCGGTGCGTTACTTTTATACATGAAGGGGTCTTAAATATGCTCAGTCAATTGCAAACTATGTGGACAATACTTAAGCATACTTTTACCAAGGCAGAGACAGTTCAGTACCCAGAAGAGAAGCCCTATCTTGCTCCACGTTACCGTGGGCGCATTGTACTAACTCGAGATCCTGATGGAGAGGAGCGCTGTGTAGCATGCAATTTATGCGCTGCTGTTTGCCCTGTGGACTGTATCGCATTACAAAAAGATACTCGTGAGGATGGTAGCTGGTATCCAGAATTTTTTCGTATAAATTTCTCACGATGCATCATGTGTGGAATGTGCGAAGAAGCATGTCCGACCTACGCCATTCAGCTGACTCCAGATTTTGAGATGTGTGAGTATGATCGTCAGAGCATGGTTTATGAAAAAGAGCATCTACTAATAAATGGTGTTGGTAAATATCCAGATTATAATTTTTACCGTGTTTCTGGCCTGCAGACATCATATAAAGATAAAGGTGAGGGGAAAAATGAGGCTCAACCTATTGATGTGAAGAGCCTTATGCCATGAATTTTACATAGTTTTTTGTGTATCTTAGAGTAAGGATTAATAGTTGTGAGATTAAGAAAATGAGGCAAATGGAAGGGAGTATAGCTTTAACTATGCGCCTAAAGTCTGAAGCCGCAAGCGGAGTCAATATATGCTTGAAATAACACTTTTTTATGTCGCAGGTACAGTTGCATTGGTCTCCACCATATTAGCTATGACCAGAATCAATGCCATTCATGCGCTAATTTATTTAATAGTCTCTCTTTTGGCGGTAGCGATGATATTTTATTTAATTGGCGCACCGTTTGTTGCGGCGTTAGAAATTGTCATTTACGCAGGAGCCATCATGGTTTTGTTTGTCTTTGTGATCATGATGCTCAATCTGGGAGCAAAAGGTAATGCTAGAGAAAAAACGTGGATGAGCGCTTCAGTTTGGATAGCCCCGGCCCTTTTGGCGACTATTTTATTTGCTGAATTATTATACATTATTGCCTCTGTAGAAGGCCCAGTAAGCACCGGTGTGGTTGGCGCCAAACAGGTTGGTTTAAATCTTTTTGGCCCCTATGTTCTAGCAGTTGAAATTGCCTCAATGCTCTTACTTGCAGGCTTAGTAGGGTCATTTCATTTGGGGCGTCGTTATCTGGACAGGGCCCCCATAAGTGATTTGAAGCAGCAACAGGAGAGACACTAGTGGAGGGTTTAAATGTACCGCTTAATCACATCTTATTGATTTCATCGTTGCTTTTTATTATCGGCATGCTGGGTTTAATGATCCGCCGTAATATTATTTTTATTTTAATGTCCTTGGAAGTCATGCTCAACTCAGCTGCTTTGGCCTTTGTGGCTGCTGGAGCTCACTGGGGTCAACCTGATGGTCAGATTATTTTTATGTTGATATTAAGTATTGCTGCTGCTGAGGTAGCTGTCGGGCTGAGTTTAGTTCTGCAGGTGCAGCGACGCTTTAAGACACTCGATATGGATAAAGTCGATTGGATGAGAGGATGATCATGCAAGAACTTATTGGCTTAATACCGCTAATTCCTTTGCTTAGTTCAATCATGCTAATGCTTGGAGCAGGGCGCTTGTCTCGATCTTCCATTAGTATTCTAGGTGTTGGTTCTGTAGGTATAGCTGCAATACTGACAGCTAAAATGGGAATAGAATTTATAAGCGATCCCGAGGTTTTTCAGTTAACAATGTGGACTTGGATTCAGGTAGGTAATTTTTCTCCCGGAGTCTCATTTTATTTTGATGGACTAACATTGGTGATGATGTCTGTGATTACGGGAGTGGGTTTTTTGATTCACCTATTCTCCACAGAATTCATGGAAGAGGATGTTAGTTATGCACGTTACTTTGCCTATTTAAATATGTTTGTTGCCGCCATGTTAATTCTAGTCATGGCTGACAACCTCTTACTTCTTTATCTTGGATGGGAGGGGGTCGGTGTATGTAGCTATTTGCTAGTGGGTTTTTGGTATCAAAATTCCGCCAATGGTTATGCGGCCCGTAAGGCATTTATCGTCACACGTATCGGCGATACTTTAATGGCATTGGGGCTGTTCCTGTTATTTACTGAGCTTGGCACCTTGGACATTCAGGCTCTTGGAGTAGCCGCTAACAGTAAATGGCAGGTGGGGGATAATATGCCACTTATTGCCTGCCTTCTTATTTTGGCGGGCGCAGCTGGTAAGTCGGCACAACTACCTTTTCACACATGGCTCCCTGATGCCATGGCTGGCCCAACTCCAGTTAGCGCACTCATACATGCCGCCACTATGGTTACTGCTGGAGTTTATCTGATTGCGCGTACTCATGAAATTTATTTACTCGCGCCAATAGCAATGATTGCGGTTGCACTAGTAGGCCTTGCGACTTCTCTTATGGCTGCGTTTACTGCGCTAACGCAGAACGACATCAAGCGCATTCTCGCATATTCAACAATCAGTCAGATCGGGTATATGTTTCTTGCTTTGGGAGTCGGCGCATGGAGTGCCGGTATTTTTCACCTAATGACCCATGCTTTTTTTAAGGCTCTTTTGTTCCTGGGATCTGGGGCTATTATTTACTGTCTGCATCATGAGCACGATATTTTTAAAATGGGTGGTTTACGTACCCGCATGCCAGTAACATTTTGGAGTTTCATGATTGGTTCCGCTGCATTGGCGGCACTGCCCTTAACATCAGGATTTTTCAGCAAGGATCAAATTCTCCTACAGGCCTATCAAGTTGAGGGTATTGGGCCCTGGTTATGGTCTGGTGGTCTTCTGGGAGCTTTGCTGACTGCTATCTATAGTTTTCGATTAGTGTTTGTAGTATTTTTTGGTCAAGCCAACACCGAGCCGGACAAGGTCATTGGGTGGCGTATGAGCGTACCCTTGGGTTTTCTTTGTATTTTGGCAATGATGGGCGGTTGGATAATGGTTCCAGTTGCTGGGGTTTTTCCGGCAGGTGACGCACAGCACCCCGCTCACTGGGTTGAATATGTTTCTATCGCTGTCCCGATCATCGGTGTGACAATTGCATATCTAATTTTTCTTAGCCATCAGCTTAAAGTAGATATGTTTACAAGCTCATCCTTTATGCAAAAACTGCAACGCTTTTGGTTTAGTGGCTGGGGTATAGATTGGCTTTATGACCGATTATTTGTAAAGCCCTATTATAGTCTTGCTAGGCTCCTAAAATTGGAGCCTATAGATAGGCTGTATGGGTTTATTGTAATGATAAATCAAGTATCAAGTCGATGGCTATCAGCAGGCCAGAGCGGACAGATGAGGCGATACATAACAAGCATGGTATTTGGGTTAATTGTAATGCTAGCTATCTTAGCGGGGACTTTTTGATGCTAATGATTAATCTGATACTCATCTTGCTGGTTGGCGGTCTTGCTGCGATATTTTCAGAGCGATATGGTGAAGGAGTACCTCGTAAGGTAGCGCTGGTAGTTGTTGTTATAGATATTATTTACCTGCTAGTAGCTCTTTCGGGGATGCCTCATCTGGGAGCTCTGCAGGCGCTGGAGGCTGGCGATCCAAATACATGGTTGATGCACTATAGCACTCAGTGGATTCCAGCATTTGGTATTAGAATAGAATTAGCCCTGGACGGGCTAAGCCTGCTGATGGTCTTATTGACGTTAATATTGGGTGCTGTTGCAGTAAGCGCCTCGTGGACAGATATAAAAATTAGACACGGGTTTTTTGAAGCCAATCTACTCTGGACCTTGGCGGGTGTTCTTGGTGTATTTATGGCTCTTGACTTGTTTTTGTTTTTTCTCTTTTGGGAGGTCATGCTAATTCCAATGTATTTCATGATTGCGATTTGGGGTCATGAAAATCGTGGTTATGCGGCAATGAAATTCTTCATTTTTACTCAGGCTAGCGGACTTTTGATGCTAGTTTCAATATTAGCGCTAGTTGTAATTCACCAAAGCAACACCGGTATCTGGACTTTTAGTTATTTCGACCTACTGAATGCTGATGTTGCAGGACAGACTGCATTTTGGTTGATGCTTGGATTTTTTGTTGCTTTCGTCGTTAAACTTCCTGGGTTTCCCTTTCACACTTGGTTGCCAGACGCTCACACACAGGCGCCTACAGCAGGCAGTGTGATTCTTGCGGGAATATTACTTAAAACTGGAGCGTATGGATTAATTCGGTTTGCTGTTCCTTTGTTTCCTCAAGCTTCGATGGATTTTTCTCCTGTTGCGCTTTGGTTAGGCGCTGCTGGTGTTATTTATGGTGCTGTATTAGCTTTTGGTCAAACTGATTTTAAGCGTCTTGTTGCATACAGCAGTGTGAGTCATATGGGTTTTGTCCTTCTTGGGGTTTATGCCTGGAACGCGTTAGCGCTTCAGGGCGCTGTAATGCAAATGGTGGCACACGGATTCAGTACGGCAGCATTATTTATGATTGCTGGTTCACTTCAGGAGCGTCTACATACTAGAGACATGAGAGAGATGGGCGGTTTATGGCAGAACATGCCACGAATGGGGGCTATCGCAATGTTCTTTGTAGTAGCGTCTCTCGGGCTTCCAGGCCTAGGTAATTTTGTTGCTGAATTTTTAGTACTACTTGGGCTATTTCAGGTTGATCGATGGCTTGCGGTTGCTGCTGCATCCGGACTAATTACCGGTGCCGCATACTCGCTACTATTGATGCAGCGATCATTCCAGGGTGAGTCAAATAAAACACGCCAGTTGGTAGATTTTGGGACAAGAGAAACTCTAACTATGGCTGTGATGATGATTGCATTGATTTTTTTGGGTCTTTACCCGCAACCAGTGCTCGACATCTCTCGTCCAGTTATAGAAAGCCTAATTAATATAACAGCTGCTGTGACAGGAGGTTCTTTATGAATGCAGGCCAGATGCAGGCTCTAATGCCGATACTGATGTTAAGTTTGACTGCTATCGCGCTAATGATACAGGCCTCCATAAGGCGTGATGAAAAAACTTCATGGATTATTACCATAGTCGGATTTTTGCTGGCCTTATGGGGCGCTGAGTATGCCAGAGATTTTTCGCAACCGGTAACAATTTTATTGCAGGTGGACAGCTGGGGCTTATTTTTTACTGCGCTTGTTCTTTTTGCTTCCTTGGTGACGGCTCTGCTCTCGCAAGATAGTTTTTCTCCAGAAGGAGAACAAAAAGAAGAGTATTATCTTCTTTTGGTGTTGTCAGCTCTCGGTGCTGTGATTTTAATACAATCCAGTCATATGGCTTCATTATTGCTTGGAATGGAATTAATGGGCGTCGCTCTTTATGCGATGATTGCTTTTCCCAAAAAAGGTCTTTTTCCGCTTGAAGCAGCAGTTAAATATTTGGTTTTGTCTGGGTGCGCATCTGCAATCTTATTATTTGGTTTCGCTCTCCTTTATGCCGCAACAGGAGAGCTGAGTTATACGGGGATTGGAGAAAAAGCGTCTGCTGTTTATGCTAGTAACCCTCTTTTGATAATGGCCGGAACGGCCATGGTGATTTCTGGTATTGCCTTTAAGTTATCATTAGTTCCATTTCATATGTGGACACCAGATATCTATCAAGGCGCGCCGACTCCAGTAACGGGGTTTCTTGCAACTGTATCAAAAGCAGCAGTCTTTGTTGCCTTAACTAGAATTTACATAGATGCGCAGCTGTATCAATATGAATCGCTACTTTTAGCGCTCTCCATGCTGGCAGTCTTTTCAATTTTAGTTGGCAATTTACTTGCTTTGCTTCAAGAAAATATTAAACGGTTGCTGGCCTATTCGTCGATTGCTCATTTTGGTTACTTGCTGATTGTATTAATTGCTTTCACGGGAAACGGGATGGCTAGCGAGGCCGCAACTTTTTATTTGGCGGCCTATATATTAACAACTTTGGGAGCATTTACTGTTATAGCCAGAGCCGCCAAAGAGGATGAATCTAAAAGCCAGATAGCAGCATTTGAGGGGCTTTTTTGGAGGAATAAAATTCAAGCTATTGCTCTCACCGTAGCGATGCTCTCATTTGCAGGAATACCCCTTACCGCTGGATTTATGGCCAAATTTTTTGTAATTAATGTTGCTATTCAAGGGTCTCACTGGGTTTTATTGGGCGCGCTGGTAATCGGTAGCGCTGTTGCTATTTACTACTATTTGAGAATTATTTTTTCTATGAGTAAGTCTTCTATAAAAAATGATGAGTGTTGCGATTATTCTGGAAACACACTAGTACTTTTGTTAACAGCATTGATTTTAATGCTAGGTTCATGGCCTCAGCCTTTTATAACCTTTGCTGGTGGGCTGTAGTTAAACCAAAAAGGTAAGGAGAATAAGATGCCTTTACGTTCAGTTGATATATGTGACTATCTCTTAACCGATCCGGTGACGATTCGAGAGGATGAAAATATATTTCATGCAATTGACGTAATTATTAAAAATAAGGTCTCTGGTGTATGTGTAATTAATGACGACGGAGATCTAGTGGGTGTGTTGTCTGAGCTTGATTGTATGCGCGCTGTTCTTGGTGCTACTTATAACGATGGCTGCAGATCTGGTGGAAGCGGTTACGGCAATGTTGTTGAGTTCATGTCCACAGATGTTGATTGTTGTGAACTACATGCGGATATAGTCGATGTAGCTGCTGACATGCTAAGTAAAGGTCATAGGCGACGTCCAGTTTTAGATCAAGGTAAATTAGTTGGGCAGATTACCTGTCGCAGGCTACTGTCAGCCGTTAGTAAGTTTGCCTGCCCTGAAAATGAACTTTATACTTAAATTATATTTGAGATATTGGTATTAAAATTAATAAAAAACAACCTCATTATGAGCGCCTCATATTGAAAAATTTATATTTATTTTGGCCTTGTAAGAGTTGCCTGTTGTGCGGGTTTATTCTTCAGGAATAGTATTTAGCATAGCTTTAAAATAGGAAGCTGGTATTTGAATGCGATCATTTCTGCTGCCGGATATAGTGATATCAAGCCCAGAAACTGAACCATCAAAAAAATAGAGAAAACTTAAAGGTATGGCCAGCTTTTCTTTATGCTGGCATACAACGCCAGAGCAGTTTCCGCCAGTTTTTGACAGGACCGTAAGTGGAAGGCTTACCTTGCCTTGTGCATTGACGACAGTTTCGTATGATCGCCAATCCTTATCTTCATATTGAGCGCTGATATAAAGTGCATAGTGATCTTCGCCACTCAGATCAACAACACGCAAAAGATAGATGTCTGAAAAATTTTTGGATAAAAGTTGGTTTGACTTAGAGAAATTAGGACCATAACTTATCTCCCCGCTCTCTGGGTCCTGCCGAACTTCTATATGTTTGCCAATGCTTTCAGCAGAACTCCAGTCGATGGATGGATTAGTTTCTGCATCAGCTGAAATCTGGTGTGCTAACAAAATCGATGAAGCGAGTATCATGATGCGAAAAAAAATCTTCATTTGTTGGGTCTCCATAATATTTTAGCGTAAGAACGTTAATTAAAAAAATTCGATTACGACGATATTGTATCCAGTTAAAGGCATTAATGGACACCCATCATCTTGATGATGTTGATTTTATAAGCCCTAGCATTGAGGATTTTTTTAAAAAATAATAAAACTAAATTTAATTTACAATTTAAAACTAAAAGCTGTCAACTCATACGATGATTAAATGTCGTTAATTTAAGATAGTGCAGGCATTAGTGAGCCAATAACAGCGAATCATTTGGGGGTTAATCATCTTTAATCATGTGCTAGTATGATCGCACTTTTTTTAAATAATTTTTTCATCTTCTGATCGGCTTTATATGTCACAAACTATCCAAAATAGTCAGAAGTATATTATCAAAACCTTTCCTGTCGGTGTCTTGCAGTGCAACTGTACAATTATCGGTGATCCGGTTAGCGGACTTGCCTTGGTTATAGACCCTGGAGGAGATGCGCAAGCTATCCTTGAGTTATTGGCTGAATTGAGCTTAAAAGTGGTAGCTATTATTCATACGCATGCGCATTTTGATCATATACTCGCTGCGGGAGAGATAAAGACTGCTACAGGAGCCCCAATCTACCTTCATGAGGATGATTTTTCTTTATGGAAAAACTTGGAGCAGCAATGTTCTATGTTTGGGTTCCCTAGTGATACCAAGTTACCAGATCCTGACTTTTATCTTAATGATGACCATGATCTTGGATGTTGCGGAGGTGTAGCTATACATACCCCTGGACACACTCCTGGTTCAACTAGTTTTTGGTTTGAGCAAAGTAATATGCTCATTGCTGGTGATACTTTATTTAAGGGTGCAGTTGGCCGTACAGATTTCCCAGGTGGTAATTTTGATCAGATAGCAACTTCTATACGTGAACGCATCTATACATTAAATGATGACGCTATTGTCGTTGCTGGCCACGGGCCATCAACGACAATAGGCGATGAAAAACAAAATAATAGGTTTGTTAGGTCTTAGTGTGTGTTTTTGGTGTGAAACTTTTTGTATTAATAACAAGATAAAAACAGCCTTTAAAAATAAGTTTCAAATTGAGGTGACAACATGAAACAAAAGATTTTAGTGATGCTTGATCTGCAGGATGCTATGAATAATAAGGTCAACGATGATTGGGCTAACCAAGATTTTTCGTGGTACCGGGCAATTTGGGTTGAATGTGCAGAACTAATGGACCATTACGGGTGGAAGTGGTGGAAAAAGCAAACCCCGGATGCTGAGCAGGTAAAATTAGAGCTTGTTGATATTTGGCATTTTGGTTTAAGTATATTGTTGCTCGAATCCAAAAGCAGGGAAGATATCACTTTAGGTATAGTTAGACAGCTAGGTAAAGCAAAATCATCTGGTGATTTTCGTGCTGATCTTGAGAAGTTTACTCTCAGTACACTGCAAAATAAAAGCTTTGATATTTCTGGCTTTGGAGTGCTAATGGATGGCGTTAGCCTAACTTTTGATGAACTGTATGCTAGTTATATTGGTAAAAATATTCTGAATTTTTTTCGTCAAGATAATGGCTATAAAGATGGCAGTTATCGAAAAGTCTGGTCTGGAAAGGAAGACAATGAACATCTAGTTGAGCTGATTGGAGAATTAGATAAAGGCAGTAAAACTTTTAAAGATGACCTCTATCTTGCTCTTGAGTGTCGATACTCTGCTGGCGAGCAATAAATTTATGAATATGACCGCAGTCTCAGACCAGAACTCATCAAATCGCAAGGAGCGTTTGGAGCACAATAAGCTGCATAAACGCTTGCGACGTAATATTGGTAATGCCATCTCGGATTACAATATGATTGAGGATGGAGACAAGATCATGGTTTGCCTTTCCGGGGGCAAAGATTCTTACTGCATGCTAGATCTTTTGTTGCATCTTCAAAAAACTGCACCTATAAGTTTTGAAATTATTGCTGTAAATTTAGACCAAAAGCAGCCAGGGTTTCCAGAAGAAGTATTACCTGCTTACCTGACAGAGCTCGGTGTTCCTTTTCATATTCTCGAAAAAGATACTTACAGTGTTGTTGTTGATCTAGTTCCTGAAGGAAAAACATATTGCAGTCTTTGCTCTCGCCTAAGAAGGGGCTCTCTGTATGGCTTTGCGCAAAAAATTGGAGCAACTAAAATTGCTCTAGGTCATCATCGGGACGATATTATCGAAACGCTTTTTTTGAATATGTTTTATGGTGGAAAATTGAAGGCGATGCCACCTAAGCTTTTAAGTGATGATAAGAAAAATATTGTAATTAGGCCACTAGCCTATTGCAAAGAGGACGATCTTCAAAGTTATGCTGAAAGGATGAGGTTTCCTATTATTCCCTGTAATTTATGTGGCTCGCAGGACAATTTGCAGCGAAAAATTATCAAAGAAATGCTTCAGGATTGGGAGAAAAAAAACCCAGGTAGACTAGAAAGCATTTTTTCCGCCACAAAAAGTATAGCGCCATCACAACTGGCAGATACCGACCTGTTTAATTTTAGAGATTTAAAGATGAAGAAAGATGATCATATTAATGCTGTTAATATTTGATATTTTTTTACCTAGCAACCTCAAATGGTTATTTATTAGGCCGCCATCTTTCAGTGTTGTCATGCAGGCCTTATAATGACTATATAAAATGAGTATTTTTTTGATGCATAATTTGGCTTTACACATATGACTTATCAGGTTCTCGCTAGGAAGTGGCGTCCGCGTATATTTAGTGAAATGGCTGGACAAGAGCATGTTCTGCGAACGCTTATTAATGCGCTAGAGCAAGATCGACTCCATCACGCCTATCTCTTCACGGGAACCCGTGGTGTCGGAAAGACAACAATAGCTAGAATTCTTGCAAAATGCCTCAACTGCGAGGTGGGTGTAAGTTCAACACCCTGTGAAACTTGTAGTGCCTGTATTTCTGTATCTGAAGGGCGTTTTTTAGATTTGATAGAGGTCGATGCAGCATCAAAAACTAAAGTTGATGACACCAGAGATCTACTGGAAAATGTTCAATATGCACCCTCTGCTGGTCGATTTAAGGTCTATTTGATAGACGAGGTGCATATGCTATCTACACATAGCTTTAATGCCTTATTGAAGACTCTTGAGGAGCCTCCAGCACATGTAAAGTTTTTATTTGCTACAACAGACCCACAAAAATTACCTGTTACAATTCTATCGCGTTGTCTGCAATTCAACCTCAAAAATATTAGCCCTGAATTAATTGTAGAGCACTTGAAATATATTTTAGGTGAAGAAAAAATTACGTACGAAGAGCCTGGGCTTTGGTTGCTTGCTAGAGCAGCAGATGGAAGCATGCGAGATGCATTAAGCCTTACTGATCAAGCCGTTTCGTATTGTGGTGGTAAATTAACTGATGCTGATGTATCTGATATGCTGGGTTCAGTTAATCTTATGGCTATAGAGGATATAACTAGAGCCTTAGTTAACAGGGATAGTGTTGAAATAATTGCGGCCATTAAAAAAATGTCAGAGCTCGCGCCAGATTACAGCGCTACCTTAGGGGCTCTGTTGTCTTTATTCCACCGCGTAGCTATAGCGCAAGTAGCCCCTGCTGGAATTGATAGCAACCAAGGAGACAAGAGGTTTGTTTTGGAGGTCTCCAAAGCTCTAAGCCCAGAAGATGTGCAATTATTTTACCAAATAGCCCTGTTGGGGCGGCGGGATTTACCTCTAGCTCCAGAGCCTAGGGTGGGTTTTGAGATGGTTATGCTGCGAATGTTGGCGTTCTCGCTCCCACAGGAGCCAGGTGTAGAGCCACCTGCTAGACAAAAAATAAAAAAAACGGAGAAGCCTGCAGGCAGCCACGATGCTAGCCTAGACACTGCTTTAACTCCTAAGGGGATGGATGGCCTGAAAAAAAAGGATGAACAAGTAAAACTTGACTCTGATGCTTGTGAATTGGAATTGATTCATTCTGACGACACACCGTTGGCCGGAAGCACTGATTCAGAGACACTTGAGTCTACTTGCTCCGATTCTATAGCTCAGCTTGTAGGGGGTTTAGCTATACCTGAGCTTATATGCGCAGAACCAGAGATTGGTGTCGTCTCGCACAAAAAAGTTCCTTTGGATAATTTCTCTAAAGAGAACTGGATTGAGGTTTATGAGGCGCTGACTATAGGTGGAGTGTTGCAAAATATTGCTGCTAACTTAGCCTTGGTTGCTTTTGAGGGCGCAGACTTGTCATTTGTGTTGGATGAGACGGAAAGTGCACTTTATGATCCAAAGCATGAAGGCCGAATTGCTTTGGAGCTTTCAGCGTATTTCGATACATCTGTTAATGTTACAATTAATATTGGCATAGTTACATCTGAAACACCTCAGTTACTCCGTATAAAATTGCAGAAGGAGAAGATAGATGATGCTACAAAAAGCCTTCAATCTGATCGTAATGTGCATGATATTACGAATGTTCTTGATGGTGTATTGCTTAAAAATACGATTAAAGTAAATTAATATAAAAATTTGGTAAGTGTATGGATATAAACGATTTAATGAAGAAAGCACAGGGCTTGCAGGAAAAAATGCAAGAGATGCAAGACAGTGCGATTAAGACTACTGTGACTGGCGAATCCGGGGCTGGCATGATCTGTATCGAGATGAATGGTAGGCATGAAGTACGAAATATGAAAATTGACTCTAGCCTCCTTCATGAAGACAAGGAGCTACTAGAAGATCTAATTATTGCTGCAGTTAACGATGCAGTTAAAAAGATCGAGGAAGTCCAAAAAAATAATATTTCAGGTCTCACAGGAGGAATGCAAATGCCACCTGGATTTAAGATGCCATTTTAGGAATATTGAGCTTTATACCATGATCTATATTTACAACAAAACTCACAAGTTTATTGATTAAACAAAAAAGAGGTTTGCGGGTGTTTGGTCCAATAATTGATGAGCTTATAACAAGTCTCCGTTGCTTGCCCGGAATTGGGCCTAAGTCGGCGCAGCGGATGGCATTGTATTTACTCGAGAGAAATCGCGATAGTGCCTACCGTCTGGCTGCATCACTAGTATCCGCTGCTGATCAAGTTGGTCGTTGTCAATTATGTCGCACTCTTACAGAAACTGATATTTGCCTTATTTGCAGCAATCCTCGTCGTGAGCCTTCTCAGCTTTGTGTTGTCGAAACTCCAGCAGATCTTTTGGCTCTTGAGCATAGCGGCACTTATAAGGGTCATTATTTTGTGTTGTTGGGCCACTTGTCACCTATTGATGGTATAGGGCCTGACGAAATTGGAGTAGACCAGTTGATGGTGAGGCTAACTGAGAAAGGTATTACCGAATTGATACTAGCAACAAACTTAACTGTAGAGGGCGAGGCAACAGCTCATTACATTAGCGAAAGAGCAAAAATATTAGGGGTGCTGGTTAGTCGTATTGCCCACGGTGTACCCATGGGCGGGGAACTCGAATATGTGGATGGTGGTACTTTATCTCACGCATTTAACAGTCGAAAGAAAATTTAATGGCAATCCCTCCAAATTCTAGCGGCACGAAGCCACCAGTTCCTCTCTTTGTCAGCACCCCTGAGCAGCTTCAAGCGTGTGTTAATAAGGCAGCTAAGTATAGCGTGATTGCAGTAGATACTGAGTTTATTCGGACGGACACTTTTTTCCCGATACTAGGCTTGGTTCAGATTTTCAACGGTGAAGATTGTTGGTTAATTGACCCCCTTGCTATATCAGACCTTTCTCCTCTAGCGGAATTATTGATCAATGGGAATGTTATAAAGGTTTTTCATTCATGTTCCGAAGACCTTGAGGTTTTAAAGCATGTTTTGGGCTGCATCCCACAACCGTTGTTTGATACGCAAAGTGCTGCCGCATTTTCTGGGTATGGATTCTCTAGGGGTTACGCTTCACTCGTTGAAAGCATCTTAGGCATTCATGTGGAAAAGGGTGAGACCAGATCTGATTGGTTACGTCGACCTTTAGCGGACTCACAACTGCGATATGCCGCTTTAGACGTTATACATTTGCTACCAGTTTACAATAAATTGTTCGATATTCTTGTGCAGTTAGACCGTAAAAAATGGATTGATGAGGAAATGTCTTTGTTGGTGAAAAGGGTCTCTGGCAAAGAAAATTTAGGTTTGTATTTTAAGAAAATTAAGGGGGCTTCGCAGCTCCCTCCCCAAGATCTTTCGGCACTTCAGTTGATCTGCGAATGGCGCGAGATAGAAGCGAGGAAAAGAAATAGGCCTCGTGGCCGTATCATTGATGACAGAAGTCTTTTAGGCATCGTTTTGAGAAACCCTCAATCAAAAGATGATCTATCAGAGATAGAAGGCATGCATCCTGGCCTGATTCGACGCTACGCTGACGATTTATTGGGCCTATTAAGAGTTGGGTTAGCTAGGCCAGAATCCGAGCACCCCGAAATGTTGCTGGAGCCTTTGCCTCGTTACGCAGGTGAGGCAATAAAAAAATTGAAGAAAATTGTCAATGCCCAGGCTGAAGTATTGGATATTGCTCCAGAGGTGCTAGCAAGAAAGAGAGATATTGAATTTTTAGTTCGAAGTATCATAAAAAAAGAAGAAGTTAGTTTGCCAGAAAATATTGCCCATGGTTGGCGATATGAGGCTATAGGAAGAATACTATTGGACGCCTGCAGTAAAATGACCTGATCATTCTTTACTCTCAAATTATAGATACTTAGCGAGTCACTTTATGAAAAATATTTGCAGTATATACAGAAGCCCAAGGGAAGAAGGCATGTATTTGTATGTGGATAAAAAGAATGATTTGAACTCTATTCCAGATGAGCTTTTAAGAAAATTCGGAAAGCCGGAGCTTGCAATGACTCTTCTAATTACACGAGAAAAACAACTTGCTCGTGTTGATGCGGGTCGTGTCCTGGATGAGATTAAGAAGAATGGGTTCTACTTGCAAATGCCGCCGCAATCTACGCATGATATGCAGTGGCTTCGAGACAAAAATAGCAAATTATAAGTTTAAGTTTTTAGTTATTTTTCCCTTAAAGTTGCCGAGGAAAGTAAAGTGAATCAGCCGTTTTGGATACAAAAATCCTTGGATCAGATGTCGCCCATAGAATGGGAATCAATTTGTGACGGATGCGGCAAATGTTGTCTGAATAAATTAGAGAATAGCGAGACCAGAGAGGTTTTTAATACAAATGTCGCTTGCTATCTTTTGGATGATACTAGCTGTCAGTGTAGTGACTATAAAAACAGGCTTGCAAGGGTTTCGCGTTGTTTTAAGCTCACCCCGCAAAATATCTCAGGCCAAGACTGGCTACCCAGAACGTGCGCTTATCGTTTGTTGTCCGAGGGCAAGTCTTTACCTAGTTGGCATCATTTAGTTTCCGGAAGCTCTGAGGCTATTCATTCATCCGGCATGTCTGTAAGGGGGAAAATAATTTCAGAGCATAGAGTGTATGAGGAGGACATGGAGGACTTCATCGTTAAATGGGTAAATTAATTCTGCTTTTTAATCAGGGTTAATTGAAAAGAGCGAAAAAGATAAAGGCAGTAAAGATATATGGGTCAATTAGTCGCCCCTGAAGGGCAAAGGGTACATTTTTATATTTTTTTCTAATTTAGAGCTAGCAGAGAAAGAGCTGCGAGATAGTTGAATTATGAGTAAAAAATTAACTCAAACTGAAATAGCTGTGTGGCGAGAAAAAATCACTACAAGTCTAAGTATTGATCGCCATCGACTAAGTCAGAAGCTCGAAAAAATTATCCGTCATGCTGCAGATATTTCTCCTGCAAGTGATGAATTAAAGCAATTTATCAAACAGCTAAAGTATTCCTGTAATCAAAGGAGCTTGCGTTATTCGAGTATTCCTACTATCGAGTACCCAGAGGATCTGCCGATTGCTGAACGTCGTGATGAAATCAAAGAAGCAATCTCGAATAATCAAGTTACCATTATTGCTGGAGAAACAGGCTCAGGAAAAACTACGCAGCTACCTAAGATCTGCTTAGATATAGGTCTCGGAAGCTCAGGAATGATAGGGCATACGCAACCAAGACGCATTGCCGCCAAGACCGTTGCTAATCGTATTGCTGATGAGCTAGGCCAAACTCTTGGTGAAACGATAGGGTATCAGGTCCGTTTTAACGAGAAAAGCAGCGAAAATACATTAGTTAAGATCATGACTGACGGTATATTGCTTGCAGAAGTCCAGCACGACCGTTACCTAAGCAAGTACGATACGATTATTATTGATGAAGCCCATGAGAGAAGCCTTAATATCGATTTTTTGCTCGGTTACCTCAAGACTATTCTCCCAATGCGTCCAGACTTAAAGCTTATTATTACTTCTGCAACAATAGACTTAAAAAAATTCTCTGAACATTTTGACGGCGCTCCAGTCATCGAGGTGTCTGGGCGCACATACCCAGTTGAGGTTAAATATCTACCAGCTCTAGAGAACAGAGACCTAGGGCAATCAATACTTGATACCGTTGAAGATATTCTTGCGCTACCTGAACGAGGCGATATATTAGTTTTTCATAGCGGAGAAAGAGAGATACGCGAAACAGCCAATATATTACGCAAAGCGCAATTTCCACACCTTGATATTGTCCCTCTATACGCTAGATTGAGCCTGTCGGAACAAGCCAAGGTTTTTTCCTCTGGAAAAGGCACAAGGGTCGTGCTTGCTACCAATGTCGCTGAAACTTCATTAACAGTCCCAGGAATCCGCTATGTGATTGACCCTGGCACATCAAGAGTCAGCCGCTACAGCTACCGAACGAAGGTTCAACGGTTGCCGATCGAGGCCATATCTCAAGCAAGTGCAAATCAACGTAAAGGACGTTGCGGAAGAGTAAGCAATGGCACTTGTTTTCGCCTGTATAGCGAAAATGACTTTAATGGGCGTCCTGCATTTACTGATCCGGAGATCATGAGAACTAACTTGGCTTCCGTTATTCTAAAGATGCTACATTTAAAAATAGGAGATATTCGAGAATTTTCGTTCTTAGAGCCCCCTGATGGGCGCTTGATAAATGATGGATATGGACTTTTGTATGAGCTGCAAGCAGTTACAAAAAAATTTGAATTAACTGCAATAGGTCGGAAATTGTGTAGAATTCCGACAGATCCAAAATTAGGAAAAATGTTGTTAGCAGCGGGCGACGAAGGAGCACTTAAAGAAGTCCTAGTTATTATTTCGGCACTAAGCGTTCAGGATCCTCGCGATAGACCGTCCGACAAACAAGAGGCAGCGGACTTAAAGCATCGGCAGTGGCAAGACAAAGAGTCAGACTTTAGTACGCTGATAAATTTATGGAGACATTTCGAAAAACAACGACAAGATTTAAGTAGGAATCAGTTTGAAAAATATTGTCGGCAAAATTTTGTTTCACCCTTAAGAATGCGTGAATGGAGAGAGCTGCATAATCAGCTACACACCATAGCTCGGGATCTAAAAATAAAAGAAAATGCGAAGCCTGCTAGTTATGAGGCTGTGCACAGGTCGATTTTATATGGCCTATTGGGGCAGGTTGGTTGTCGAAAAGAAACTACTAAAAGTGAAGATACGGAAAAACAGAAAAAAATAAATAACAAAGAATTTACTGGCACAAGAAACCGTAAATTTTATATGTTTCCAGGCTCCCCATTAAGTAAAGCCCCCCCTGTTTGGGTAATGGCCGCAGAAATGATTGAAACATCCAGGCTATTTGGGCACCACAATGCAAAGATCAACCCAGATTGGTTGCCTGATCTCGCTTCCCATTTGGTAAAAAAAACTTACAACGAGCCACATTACAGTATTACTAATGGGCAGGTAATGGCATATGAGAAACAGGCTTTATATGGCTTGTTAATAATAGATAAAAAACGATGTAATTACGGAAGTATTGCCCCGGCGGTATCACGCGAAATATTTATCCGCTCAGCTCTAGTGGATCGAGGTTATAGGGGAAAGGGAGAATTTTTTAAATACAACGTTCAACTTCAAGATGGACTGTTGGGTCTGGAGTCTAGAACACGTCGTAGAGACATATTGGTGGATGACTCCGTCATATTTGACTTCTACGACAATCTAATCCCTGAGGATATAGTCAGTCTGTCTCAGTTTGAGTCCTGGCGTTTAAAAAAAGAGAAACAGTCGAAAAAAGCTTCGTTGAAATTTCTGCATATGAGTACCGACTTATTGCGTCAAGATAAGTCCGATCATCTAGATATGTCACAATTCCCAGATAGAATAGATTGGGAAGGCATCTCATACTCTATTTCATACCATTTTAATCCGGGTGACACTAAAGATGGTGTGACAGTCACGATTCCGCTTAGCATTTTACATCAAGTGCCAATGCATCTCTTTGATTGGCTTGTCCCTGGAATGTTGCGTGATAAATGCATATCCCTGGTCAAAGGGCTGCCTAAAGCTTTGCGCCGAAATTTTGTGCCTGTTCCTGATCATGTGGATAAAGCTTTAGAGTTCCTGCAGCCTTCAAATATCAAGCTAACTGAGGCCTTAAGTCTTAAGCTTAAGTCTCAAACTGGAGTTGATATAGGTCTCGACGACTGGAATCAGTTGCTGTTAGAGGATATATACCGTATTAATTTTGAGTTAATTGATGAGTTTTCTTGTGTTCTTGCGGTTAGTGCAAATTTGGCGGACCTAAAGTCCCAGTATCGTGAAAAAATAGCTGATACTTTAGCCCGAGTAACAACTCCTACAATTGAGGAGAAAGACCTTACAAGCTGGAGTTTTGAGGCTCTACCAGAGGTATATTTTATTTCTCAACAAGAACTAAAAATACAAGTCTTTCCTGCATTAGTTGTTGAGGGTGCAAGCATAAATTTAAAGTTGCTTGATAATCGTGAGATAGCGGCGAATAAGACTGTATATGGATTAACTAAACTATACGAAACTATAGACTCGACCTCAGTAAAATATCTTAAAAAGAACTTGCTAAATGGAAAGGATTTACATCTCAAGCTTGCAGGTCTACCAGGAAGAGAGGTATTGATGCAGCAGGTTATAGATAAGGCTTATTTCTTAAGTTTTCTAGCAGGGCAAGAAATACCAAGGAGCAAAACTGAGTTTGAGGCCAGATATAGAGAAAGGAAAAATAAAGTTTCTTCAGCAGCTAATGAGCTAGAGTCGATAATCACTTTATGGATTTCGAAGCTTTCAGATATCCATAAAAATCTAAAGAATTGCAATTTGGCTTATGTGAATGCTGTGCAGGATATAAGTAAGCAAATCACTTTCCTTTTTCGCAATGAATTTCTATTTTTGACACCCATTAAAATCCTCCGTCAATATGATAAATATCTAAGGTCTATTTTAGTGCGTCTAGAAAAATTACCTCAAAATATCCAAAAAGATCAAGATCAGATAATAGAACTTCAGCTGCTAGAGGAGCGCCTAATTATCTTAGATTTAAGGATAGAAGAGCTACCTGTAGCTACTGTGCATGAAATTTGGGAGTACCACTTTATGGTTCAAGAATACAGGGTATCCCTGTTCTCGCAAGCTTTAAAGACCGCCGTTCCTGTTTCGAGAAAGCGTATTGACCTTTGTTGGAAAAAATTAGGGCTATTGATTTGATTTCGATGTTCTTTAGATTAAATTTAGCGATGAAAATAAAACGACCCTAAGATCAGAGTTATTTTATTTTCTGATTTTAGGGTCCAAAAAGGTTCTTATTGATAGTTAAAACTTAGTTTGTAGGTCAACCTGAAGGCGATCATAGTTATGATTATTGCTGCTGTTAGCGCCTCCGTATTCTGTATCGAAATAAGTAGCTTGAAGTTTTGTATTTTTACTTAAGCCTAAAGCTGCACTGATTTTTGAACCCCTAGTATCAGCTCCTCCACCTCCAAAATCTGAGTCAGTATGGGCGCCCATTACAGCATCAGCCTCAAGATCTTGATAGGCATAAGAAAATCCAAAATCACCCTTATTTCTTACTTTACCCGCCTTAATGCCGAGCACATAACCAGTGTCTTCCTTCCCGTCAGAATTGCTGACAAAATCACCATAAAAAGTGGTTTTTACACCAGATATCCTAGTTTTTATCTCAGCAAATACTTGGCTTAGCTCATAATTATAAAGATATTTTTTTGTTGAACCATCTTCTGTGTTACCAAAGTTTTTGTTGGGGTCAGCTTGGAATGAGCTACCCTCTAGCGGCATACTATAATAACCCAGACCCACAGTAGCATTGATGTCTTCGCCGAACTTAAACCTATAACCAGCTTGTGCGCCATAAGTTTCTATTATGTCTCCATCTCCATCTGAACTGTCATCGCTACTCATAAAATTGTAGCCCGCTGTTGCAAACAGATTTTTATTATCATATTCAAGTTGTGCGCCCTCCGGCCTAAGGTCCTCATCAAAGATCAGACTACTTTTCCCTGGTTTAAAATAATGCACTTTTGTTTTACCCGCAACTAGTGTCATGTTGTCTGCAAGTGCCCATGCGATATAAGCTTGATCAAGCGCAATCCCTTTGTCCGCATTACCTCCGGTTAAGGTTTCATTTGATGATACAGGATCTCCACCTCTGCTGCCTGTAGCTAAAGCTATACCTGCTTTGACATCTTTAGCTACCTGTGCAGTTAAACCAAAACGAGCACGTATACGTGTGCGATTGCGATCATCCTTTCCTATCTGGTCAGTTTTTTTCTGGTCATCAATTTTCTCATATCGGTAGCGAAAGTCACCATTCCATTTAATTTTAGCATCCCGAAGCAACCTGTTTTTTGGTTTACTTATGGTGGCAGTGTATTTATCCATACTATCAAGACGTTTTGATAACGCAGAAATTTGTGCTTTTAATTCAGCAATCGAATCATCATGGCCTCCAGCTGCAGAAAAAGAGCTAAACGTTAGCGCTGCAAGGGTTACGCAAAGTAAAGTTCGATTCATGTTTTGTTGCTCCTAATTGTTTGTATGTAAAATATACACCGGTTATTGTGGTGGTTATATGTTTCATTTTTATGACGAATTTAGAATTTTGGTTCTGAAATTTTTTTAATTTTTTAATATGTAATAAATGAAACTCAATTCTTTAGTTAACATAAGATGGGTATTTTTACTTTTCTGTTATAAAATGTGTGTGTGTTGCTATACAGTGACCGATCAATTTATTTTAAGTATGATGGGCAGGCTTATAGTTGCAAGCTTGCATGGAAAAATTTACCACAAATGTTAATAAATTTTTTACCAAAAATTTGGGAGAATTTCTGATGAAGTGCTTAGTATTATTATTAGCTGGAATGCTACTGTCGGGTCAGGTATATAGCGGAGGAGGACCTGTTTCGGACAATGATGAAGCAAATACTCCGGCATTTAATTTAAATATTAGCAGTGGCTCCGATTATCAGTCTCAGGATCTTGGTAAAAGTAGCAGCTTAGATAATGCCGTCTACGATCCATGGGAAAAATTCAATAGAAAAATTTTTGCGTTTAATGACACACTAGATTCTTATGCATTTAAGCCATTGGCTAAGGGTTATAGGTTTGTGACTCCAGATACTGTTGAGGAGGGATTCTCCAGAGTGTTTTCTAATCTAGGTGAGATCGTCACTATTGCAAATGACTTATTGCAAGGTAAGTTCATGCAGGCTAGTAATGATACTGGTAGATTTCTTATTAATTCCACACTAGGTTTAGGTGGGTTTTTTGATGTGGCTGATAATCTTGGGTTTGAAAAAAATGATGGTGAAGATTTTGGGCAAACTCTGGGTTTTTACGGTCTAAAAGAGGGCCCATTTATAATGCTGCCTATTTTTGGGCCTAGCACCCTTCGTGATGCACCATCAAGAATAGTTGATCAACTTATAAATCCAATATCAGAAATAGATGACATACCAGCTCGTAATGCCTTATATGGTACAGATGGAGTGGTCCAAAGAGCAGACCTATTAAAAGCAGAAGCTCTTTTTAAGGGCGACAAATATGCATTTTATCGTGATGTCTATCTTCAACGCCGTAAATATCTAGTTGAGGATGGACAGGTAGAGGACGACTTTTAATCCTCTTAGAGTTATTTCCAGATAGCAGATTTTAGCTGTATAACGCTGTAATTAAAGTCTGCTAGTTTTAATTTGACACCTATTAAATTTGTTCAGTGAAGGCTTGGATAACCCATGTCAACAAAAGGCGATCTTCTTATTGTATCCGACAGTTTGCATAACTGTCGGTTGCTAGAAGAGCGTCTAACAGGTAGCGACTGGCGGGTCTTTCAATCTGACGATCCAAATAAAGCTATAACTGAGATCAAAACCAAGCCGCCTGCTGTTGTGGTTTTAGACCTTCCTCTCGAGCTAATGCATGCCAAGTTTTCTGATCTTCTAAGTATAGATCTAGAGTTAGAAACAGCCTTCATCATTATTCTGCCCGAAGTAAACCCTCGTGAAGTTGCTAAATTTTTCCATAGTAATGCCTCTGATGTATTGATTAAGCCCTTTGCTGAAAACCGCTTCCAAGAAGCAATAGAGAGAGCTTCAGAATTTAAAAGTTTAGTTCGTTTGAATTTAGAATATCGCCAGAAGCTAGAGAAGGCCAATCGTGAGCTGAGTGACAGCTTACGTTTACTTGAGCTAGATCAGTTGGCGGGCAGTCAAATTCAGAACAGCCTGCTGCCAACTACACCGCTACGAAAAGATAATTATGAGATAGCTTATAGAATTGCTCCTTCCTTGTATCTCAGTGGAGATTTTGTTGGGTACAATATTTTGTATGATAGGTATTTGGTGTTTTATGTCGCTGATGTTTCAGGGCATGGGTCGTCATCTGCCTTTCTCACCGTTCTATTAAAATTCGTATTTAACCGCATCCTCAAGCGCCATAAAGCAAACAAAGATTTGGAGTTAATATCGCAAGCTCCCAAGGGTTTTATTGAGCATATTAATAGACAAATTATGGCTCTTGATCTAGATAAGCATCTTACTATTTTTGCTGGCTCGGTAGATATGAAAAAAAATATTCTTCGATATTCTGTGGCATCTCATATGCCTATGCCAGTTCTTATTTCTGATGGTACCGTCAAGACACTAAAGGGAAGAGGTAAGCCAGTCGGGATTTTTAGTGAATGCAGCTGGGAGGTAGAAGAGCTAGAATTGCCAGATAAATTTTTGTTGGCTTTAGTTTCGGATGGCGTTCTCGAGCTTTTACCTGGACAGTCGCTTAAAGATAAAGAAAAGTTTATTTCTGAATCCATCTTTCAGCCAGATGACTCAATAGAGGGTATTTGTGAAAGATTAGGGATAAATAAAGCTAAAGATGCTCCTGATGATGTCACTGTTCTGACTTTACGGAAGGATAGCTAGGTGAGCCCGGGTAAAATTTTAGTATCACAAAGTAATCGATCTCATGTAATAAAGCTTGTGGGCGACGTACGCGTAACCCTCTGTGCATCACTAAATGACTATATGGAGACTATATTCAAATCTGATGAAATTTCAGAAATAATCGTTGATATGACCGATACTCATGGAGTGGACAGCACTACGCTTGGTCTTCTGGCAAAACTGGCAATATACTCTAATAATAGATTTGAAATTAGACCAATCGTTTTTTGTCCTGATGAAAGCCTGTACAAAACTCTTATGGTTATGGGTCTAGATGATGTATTTGAAATAGTGCAAAGCCTGCGGTCAAGGCTAGAGAGTTATGAGGAGCTGCCCGCTAATTCTGGGGTAGCCATAGCTGACAGGACCAAACAGCATGTCTTAGAGGCGCATCGCCTGCTCTCTTCTTTCAATGAAAAAAATAAGCATGATTTTTTAGATTTAATTAAGGCTCTCGAAGAGGAGAAATAGCTGCTGTAATCAATAGCCTTATTTTCTGGCAATACGTTTGGTTTTTATGAAGTCAGTATGAGGCACATGTATAAGATCAGCAATACGCCGAATAAGTGCCTCTTCATGCTTATCAAGCACCTCATCTGCAAAGGCAACTCGCCAAAGGTTACTCATTAAGTCATTTTTCTTTTGCTGGTCAAATTGATCGTTTATGAGGCGCGTAAATTGATACAGAGACGTGGCCTCACTAACCTCTTCTTTCGCTAGTTTCAGGAGTTGCTCAATTTCGTCTTCTTGGATGTCAAATTGACGCTCAAGTATTTTCTTTACCTCATGCACCTCTTTATCTGAAATCTGGCGATCAATAACCATTACTTCAACCATAAGAGATGCAGCAGCTAGCTGTTCTTGGTGTTGCTCATTTCCAGATGGGTCAACTATTTTGGCGGTGAAAAACTGCCTTATATTATCTATCAACGTTGAGATTCCTTAACTTTTAATGAGGGGGCTACATGATACAAGGCTTCAAAAAGGACATCAATTTTTGCATTTGATTGATGGGCATTTTCACTTATATGCTGCCTAAATTTTCGACCCCCAGGAATACCTTTGTAAAGCCCGAGAAGATGTCGTGTCATATGACTCAATTTTATTCCTGATGATAATTCATTTTCGAAGATTTGAGCAAACTGCTGAATTACTTGTTTGCGGCTAACCTGAGGCTTTTTACTCTGATAGATCTTGCGATCAACCTCCGCCAGCATGTAGGGATTTTGATAGGCTTCTCGGCCTACCATTACCCCATCAACGTGCTTGAGCATGGCTAGCGAATCGTCCAAAGTTTTTATACCTCCATTTAAAATGATTTCTAAGTTAGGAAAATCAATTTTTAGCTTATATACATGCTCGTAATTTAAAGGTGGAATTTCTCGGTTTTCTTTAGGGCTTAGGCCATTTAGCAGCGCTTTTCTGGCGTGAATAATAAATGTTGTGCAACCTGTATCAGCAATAGTGCCTACAAAATCAGATAAAAATTGATAACTTTCATTATCGTCGATGCCAATTCTATGCTTGATCGTAATTGGTGTATTGGTTGTTTCCTGCATAGCTTTAAAGCATTTGGCAACCAATGGAGCATCTTTCATGAGGGCGGCGCCGAAATTTCCTGATTGGACTCGATCGCTAGGGCAGCCGCAGTTAAGATTAACTTCGTCATACCCGTAATCATCAGCATATTTTACGCACTGCGATAAAGCCCTCGGATCGCTTCCTCCCAGCTGAAGTGCAATTGGATGCTCGGCCTTATCGTAATCTAAGTGGCGCTTGATATCTCCGTATATGAGCGCTCCAGTTGTGACCATTTCTGTATATAAAACAGCATGTTCGGTCAATAGTCGATGGAAATATCTACAATAGCGATCCGTATAATCCATCATTGGAGCGACGGAAAATTTTCGATTTAAGGAGTTCTTGGCTGGGACTTCAAACATATAAATGCCATTTCATATTAAATAAAAACTGTAGATATTTAACCGCAGGACATTATATCTGGAAACGTCTCTGTGGGGTTTTAATTCAAAGGAATTGCTCTGCTAATTTAAGCTACATGTATAAATAGTAGGTTTTTGTGTATATAACAAAGTGATTGAGCAAGTAAAAAAAGTATAATGGCTAATATTGTATCAATTTTATTATTGGCGGAACATCTGATGAAAATACGTACACGTATTGCTCCATCGCCCACTGGCGATCCGCATGTAGGAACAGCTTACGTAGCCCTTTTTAATCTATGCTTTGCTCGTAGCTCTAAAGGGGAGTTTATTCTTCGAATAGAGGATACCGATCAAACTAGAAGCACGGCCGAATCAGAGAAAATGATCTTTGATTCTCTTAAGTGGCTTGGTTTAAATTGGTCCGAGGGTCCAGATATAGGGGGGGAGTATGGCCCATATCGTCAAAGCGAACGCCTCGACATTTATCGCAAGCATGTGATGGATCTTATCCATAATAGCCATGCTTTTTATTGTTTCGCAACTACTGACGAGCTCGATCTAATGCGAAAAGAGCAAATGTCTCGTGGCGAAACACCAAAATATGACGGAAGGGGATTAAAGCTATCCGATCTCGATATTAAAGAAAGACTTGATCGTGGTGACTCATATGTTATCAGATTGAAAGTTCCAGACGAGGGGGAGTGCCAATTTTCTGATCTTTTGAGGGGTGAAATTTCGATACCTTGGTCGCAAATTGACATGCAAGTCCTATTGAAAGCCGACGGCATGCCCACTTACCATCTAGCAAATGTAGTCGATGATCATTTAATGAAAATTAGTCATGTCATCAGGGGTGAAGAGTGGATTAACTCAACACCTAAGCATTTGCTACTTTACCGTTACTTCGGTTGGGACGTACCTCAATTTTGCCATCTCCCCCTGCTGAGAAATGCAGATAAAAGCAAGCTTAGTAAACGAAAAAATCCAACTAGCATTAACTTCTATAAACAGATGGGCTATTTGCCTGAGGCATTACTAAACTATCTTGGAAGAATGGGTTGGTCTATGCCAAACCAGGAAGAAAAATTTACACTAAAGCAAATGCTTGATAGTTTTGATATTACACAAGTTCACCTGGGTGGACCCATATTTGATGTAGAAAAACTAGACTGGCTAAATGGCTGCTGGATTCGCGAAAACTTGAGCGACGTTGAATTTAGTGACCGTGTTTCTGATTGGGCTTTAAATAAAGATAATCTCTCAAAAATGATCCCTTTAGTAAAAGAGAGGGTTGAGAAATTTTCTGACATTGTCCCTATGTTGAGTTTCATGTTTTCTGGTACGCCAGTTTTACAAGCGTCTAATTTTGAACATAAAAAACTCGATAATTTAGCTGTCCGCCGAGTATTGCAATATAGTAATTGGTGCTTAGATGGGCTTTCTGACTGGTCAAGAGATAGTTTATATAAAGAGTTAAATCTAATTGCGACTTCACTTGACTTAAAGTTGAAAGATTTTCTTTTCCCCTTGTTTGTAGCTGTAGTTGGCGCCCCTTCTGGGCCTCCATTATTTGATGCTATGTCTATTATGGGTCCAGATATCGTTCGTGCCCGCATTAGAAGCGCCTTGACTGCTGCTGGTGGCGCATCCAAAAAACAGCTTAAGCAGTGGGAAAGTGACTATCGCAGACAAACACACTAAGTTTAAGTGCGCGGTGACTTGACAGCGCTATACGCGATCCCTAAACTTCCGCTGCCCACTATATTGGGGCCTTAGCTCAGCTGGGAGAGCGCAACACTGGCAGTGTTGAGGTCAGCGGTTCGATCCCGCTAGGCTCCACCAATAAATCGTTATAAATCAGCCGGTTAAAACCTTTATAGTTTGACCGGTTTTTTTGTGCTTATAACTACAGTATCATCACCAACTTGTGTTGCAGTTTAATCATAGTATTTTCTTCTAAACAGGATTTAGCATGCTCTCTTAGCAGTCATATAGAGCCGAATTCAGATATTATAAACTTTGTACTTAGAGTTTAAATTTTTATAAGCAAAAAAAACCGTAATTAATTACGGTTTTTTTAAGAACTATGCTGTCTTGCTATGCCGGATAGTCTCTCTTTGTATAGCCGGTGTAATTTTGACGGGGTCTACCAATTCGATACGGACTACTTAGCATCTCGTTCCAATGCGCTATCCATCCAACAGTTCGGCCTGTAGCAAAAATCACCGTAAACATCTCTGGAGAAATTCCGATGGCTTTCATTATTATTCCTGAATAAAAATCAACATTTGGATAAAGTTTCTTTTCAGCAAAGTATGCATCATCTAAAGCTATTTGCTCCAAACGCTTAGCGATTTTGAGAAGGGGGTCATTTTCCAGGCCGAGCTCAGCAAGAACTTCGTCGCAACTTAACTTCATTACTTTAGCTCTTGGGTCAAAGTTTTTATAAACACGGTGCCCAAAACCCATTAAACGGAATGGATCTTCTTTATCTTTGGCTCTGATAATAAAGCTATCGATATTTTTCTCATCTCCAATCTCTTCTAGCATTTCTAGAACTGCTTGATTAGCCCCTCCGTGGGCGGGACCCCAAAGGGCAGCTATACCACTCGCTATGCAGGCGTAAGGGTTGGCTCCAGTTGATCCAGCGAGACGAACGGTAGATGTAGAAGCATTTTGTTCGTGATCAGCATGAAGCAAAAAAATACGATCCATCGCCTTTTCTATTACCGGGCTCACAGCGCTAGGCTTTCCTGGAGAGCCAAACATCATGTTTAAAAAATTTTCTGAATAACTAAGAGTGTCGTTAGTCGGCACAAACGGTTGACCTGTAAAATGCCTATGGCACATAGCTGCAAGAATTGGCATTTTTGCTATCAGCCTTTGCATGGTAGCCAACCTATCTTCTGAGCTGGTAATGTCAGTGTTAGAATTGTATGTTGCTGACATTGCAGCCACAGAGCTACATAGCATTGCCATTGGGTGTGATCCCTTAGGAAATGCCTTGAATAGATGCTCAGCTGCACCCTCAATATGACGATGCTCGTTTATAGCGCTTATAAAATCTTTCTTCTCCGACGCTGAAGGCAGCTCTCCGTTTATTAATAAAAAACAGGTTTCAAGAAAATCGGAATTTTCTGCTAGCTGATCAATTGGGTAGCCTCTATGAAGAAGAATGCCTTTGCCGCCATCAATAAATGTTATTTTTGATTCACAGGCTGCTGTTACCCCAAAACCTGGATCTAGTGTGAAGCAACCAGTTTCAGGTATCTTGGCTATATCAATTACGTCCTGCCCAGCTGTACTTTTAAGAACTGGTAACTCTATGGCACCATCTGAATTCTTGGATGATAGATAAAAATTACTATTACTCATCTCGCTCTCCTGAGAGGCTTACAGAAAAATTGTCAGTTATAAAAATGTTAATAATTAACATCTATTGAAATTCTGACACACTTATATAATTCGAAACTATAGCGCCCTGCTTAAATTTGTCAATTTTCAGCGTAAATTAAATCGAATAAATCAGATGAATAGCCGTTATTGAGTGCCATGATATTTTAAGTCACATCTTCATTGTAACAGCCGTAGAATATACATATAATCACCGACCATCATATTCAATCAAATAAAAAAATACGCAAATAGTAATGATAATCATTACCATTAATTGTGAGCTTATAAATTTTTATGCATGAACTCTGAGCTGCTAACACATAAACAGATAATTTAAGGTGTATTGTGAATAAAAAACGACCTATTAACTTAGACATTGCAACAATGAAACTACCAATTACAGCTTATGTGTCTATTTTGCACAGGGTTTCTGGTGTTGTATTGTTTCCTCTCGTGGCAATTTTCTTGTGGATACTGGACGCGAGCTTATCTTCCGAAGAAAGTTTCAGTTCAATAAAAGAGTTTATGGGCAGCCCTGTTGTTCAGGTTGTTATCTGGGGGTCATTGTCTGCACTGGCTTATCATCTTGTAGCAGGATTGCGACACATGGTCATGGACTTTGGTTTTGGGGAGACGCTAAAGGGAGGTCAATTAGGAGCTAAGGTCACATTGGCTCTTTCGGCTCTCCTCATTATTTTGGCGGGAGTTTGGATATGGGTGTAATAACAAATGTAACAAGCTTCAGCCGTAGCGGCTTGGCTCATTGGCTAACACAGCGCGTTACAGCGCTAGTAATTTCAGTGTATATATTTTTTATGATCTATTACGCTGTGACACACCCTAATTTAGATTATACCCAATGGTTAGAATTAAATGGATACTTTCCAATGAAGGTATTAAATGTGTTAACAGCCCTGTCTATCGCCGTGCATTCATGGATTGGCCTTTGGGGTGTAATTACAGACTACATAACCGTACGGTTGCTTGGTCCAAAAGCAACATTTTTACGTATTCTATTTGAGGTAGGTATGATTGCCATCACATTGGTATATCTTATTTGGGCGCTAGTTATAGTTTGGGGAATTTAAGATCATGAGCATTAAGATGAGAACTATTTCTTTTGATGGACTTATTATAGGTGGCGGTGGCGCTGGAATGCGTGCTGCTCTTCAGCTTTCCCAGTCCGGGTTCAAAACAGCAGTAATTAGCAAAGTTTTCCCGACTCGATCACATACAGTGTCTGCACAGGGTGGAATTACATGCGCTATTGCAAGTGATGACCCTGATGATGACTGGAGATGGCATATGTATGATACGGTCAAAGGATCAGATTACATTGGCGACCAGGATGCCATTGAATATATGTGTTCGGTCGGCCCTGAGGCCGTATTCGAGCTTGAACATATGGGGTTGCCGTTCTCTCGTACCGAGGAGGGTCGTATTTATCAGCGTCCTTTTGGCGGTCAATCGAAAAATTTTGGTGAGGGCGGCCAAGCCGCTAGGACTTGCGCTGCTGCAGACCGAACTGGCCATGCTCTTTTGCATACCTTGTACCAAAACAATATTAAAAATGAAACAGTATTCTTCAATGAGTGGTATGCAGTTGATCTGGTGAAAAATGCTGAAAATGCTGTTGTTGGAGTGATTGCAATAGATATAGAGACAGGCGAAACAGTATTTGTTAAGTCAAGCGCAACTGTCCTTGCTACTGGTGGAGCTGGGCGAATTTACGCATCTACAACTAACGCACATATTTGTACTGGTGATGGTATCGGCATGGCCCTCAGAGCAGGGTACCCAGTACAAGATATGGAGATGTGGCAATTTCATCCAACTGGGATATATGGGGCGGGTACTTTGGTAACGGAAGGTTGCAGAGGAGAAGGCGGATACCTTATCAACAAAGATGGCGAGCGTTTCATGGAAAGGTATGCTCCAAATGTTAAGGATCTTGCCGGGCGAGACGTTGTTGCTCGATCAATGGTGCTTGAGATACTTGAAGGTCGCGGTTGTGGAAAAGACGGCGATCATGTGATGTTAAAATTAGACCATCTTGGAGAGGAAGTGCTAGAAAGTCGTTTACCTGGAATATGTGAGCTTTCAAGGACATTTGCACATGCAGATCCAGTGAAAGAGCCTATTCCTGTGGTGCCTACTTGTCATTACATGATGGGAGGAATTCCCACAAATGTTGATGGTCAAGCTTTGACGCTCGATACGGCAGGCAACCCGGAAATTATTAGCGGTTTGTATGCTTGTGGAGAAGCGGCATGCGTTTCTGTTCATGGAGCAAACCGGCTGGGCGGCAATTCTTTGCTTGATTTGGTGGTATTCGGTAGAGCTTCGGGGTTGTTTATCGAAAAAGCTCTTCGGGATGGCATCAACTTGACTGATCCGACAGAAGAAAACATTAATGATGCGATGAAACGTCTTAATGTCGTCAATAATGGCAGTAATGATGGCGAACCGGCTGGAATATTACGTGCTGAGCTTCAAAAAATTATGCAAAATTACTTCGGTGTTTTTCGTCGGGGGGATTATATGCAGGAAGGCATAGAGCAGCTAAAGGCTCTGAGAATCCGCATAGAAAATGTTCGCCTAGATGATGTTAGTAATGTTTATAACACTGCCCGTATCGAGGCGCTAGAGTTGCAGAATTTACTGGAAGTAGCTGAAGCTACAGCTATAACAGCCGAATGGCGGAAAGAAAGTCGCGGGGCTCATGCCCGAGAGGACTTTTCTGAGCGCGACGATGAAAATTGGTTATGTCATTCAATGTTTTTCCCTGAAGATAAGCATGTGGATAAAAGAAAAGTGAATTTTTCACCAAAAACCATGGAATCTTTCGCACCGAAAGTTCGTGTCTACTAACTAAATAAGGGTTTATTTCGCCATGTTGAAAGTAAGTATTTATCGATACAATCCTGAAACAGATAAAGCGCCTTACATGCAGGATTATGAGTTTGATGCTCAAGGAAAAGACTTGATGGTCCTTGATGTCCTTGGTATGTTGAAGGCTGATGATTCGTCTATCTCATACCGTCGATCTTGTCGTGAGGGTGTGTGTGGTTCTGACGGTATGAATATTAATGGAAAAAATGGGCTTGGTTGTATAACGCCTTTGTCTGAGTGCGTAAAAAACAACAAACTAGTAATTCGCCCATTGCCTGGGCTGCCTGTGATTCGCGATCTTGTCATAGACATGAGTCAGTTCTACGCGCAGTATGAAAAAATCCAACCTTATCTCGTAAACGATCAGCCAGCACCTGGTATAGAGAGACTGCAGTCTCCTGAAGAGCGTGCTCAGATAGATGGCCTGTATGAGTGCATACTGTGTGCTTGTTGTTCAACAAGCTGTCCTTCGTTCTGGTGGAATCCGGATAAATTTATTGGTCCTGCAGGTCTTTTGCAGGCCTATCGTTTCCTGGCCGACACACGAGATACCGATACAGAAAACAGATTAGCCAATCTTGAGGACCCATTCAGTGTGTTCCGTTGTCATGGGATTCAAAACTGTGTTGCGGTTTGCCCGAAAGGATTAAATCCTACAAGAGCAATTGGACATATTCGTAATATGTTGCTGAGAAGTGCCACTTAGAGATATTATTGCAACCAGCCAAAGGTCAGAAGTTTGCGACCTTTATTGATTATGTATTAAGTACAAGGAAAGAATAGATGCCTGAAAGCATCATGCAGCAATTTTTAGATAGTTCGCACCTATCTGGCGGAAATGCCGCCTATATAGATGATCTATACGATACCTATCTTCACGACCCAGGTAATGTTACTGAGCAGTGGCGTTTATTTTTTGACACGCTACCTCAAGTGAACGGTCAAGCTACTCCAGATGTATCTCATGCTACTATTTTGTCTCACTTTAGGAAAATAGGCAGGCGTAGATCTGTTTATGTAGCTGCTTCAGGGTCAAGTGGTGAAAATATTGAACATGAGAGAAAGCAAGTAAAAGTTCTCCAGCTTATTATTTCACATAGAAACAGAGGTCATCAGAAGGCCCAACTTGACCCTCTTGGATTATGGTCTCGAGACAAGGCTCCAGATCTCGAACTTTCTTTTCATGGCCTTACAGATGCTGATTTGGATACCACATTTCAATCTGGAATGTTATTTTTTGGAAAAGAAGAAGCAACATTAAAAGAAATTATTTCAGGTCTAGAGGAAACCTATTGTCGCCATGTGGGCGTTGAACATGGACATGTTATAGATTTGGCAGAAAAGAGATGGTTGCAGCAGCGCTTTGAAAGCGCTAGATCTAAGCCAAATTATGATGATGAAATGCGTAAATACGTGCTGCAGAGACTTACCGCTGCTGAGGGGCTAGAAAGGCATCTAGATTCCAAATATCCCGGAACTAAGCGCTTTGGTCTAGAAGGCAGTGAATCTATGATTCCGATGTTGGATGGTATGATACAGCGTGCCGGAGAGTATGGCGCAAAAGAAATTGTTCTTACTATGGCTCATAGAGGTCGTTTAAATGTTTTAGTTAATGTTCTCGGAAAAAATCCCTCAGATTTGTTTGCTGAATTTGAAGGAAAGAGGCATGTGGATACCTCGGGTGACGTTAAGTACCACCAAGGATTTTCATCGAATGTAATGACCCCGGGCGGACAGGTCCATTTAGCATTAATGTTTAATCCATCCCATTTGGAAATTGCAGCTCCAGTAGCTGAAGGTTCTGCAAGGGCCCGCCAGGATCGTCGTGAAGATGTCGATGGCAAAGAGGTTTTCCCGATTGTAATTCATGGAGATGCTGCTTTTGCAGGGCAGGGCGTCGTTATGGAGACGTTTCAGATGTCTCAACTTAGAGGTTATAAAACTGGTGGTACAGTTCATGTAGTAATTAATAATCAGGTCGGTTTTACTACTAACCTGAAGGAAGATGCTAGATCAACTGAATATTGCACCGACATAGCAAAAATGGTTCAGGCGCCCATTATCCATGTTAATGCTGATGACCCTGATGCGGTTATGTTTGTCACCAACCTTGCAATGGACTACAGATACCAGTTTAAGAAAGATATTGTCGTTGATCTAATTTGCTATAGACGGCGAGGCCACAACGAAACAGACGAACCATCTGCGACGCAGCCTTTAATGTATAAAATTATCAAAAATCTCAAGACTACCCGTGCGCTATATGCGGATCAATTGGTTCAGGAGGGCGTAGTTACACAAAAAAATGCCGATACAATGCTGAAAGAGTATAGAGGTACATTGGATCGCGGAGAAAATGTCGTTAACAGTTTGGTTTCTGAGCCAGATATCGCTCCTTTTGTTGATTGGAGTCCATATTTAAATCAAGCCTGGGATGCAGCTGTAGACACATCATTCCCTATGGTAAAACTACAAGATCTTGCAGAAAGAATTACCCACACACCGGACGGTGTTGTAATGCAGCGTCAGGTCGGAAAAATTTACGAAGATCGTCAAAAAATGGCACGTGGGGCGCTAGCCCTTAACTGGGGAATGGCTGAACTGCTCGCTTACGCTACGCTTCTTGACGAGGGTTACCCAATAAGAATGACCGGACAGGATATAGCGCGTGGCACCTTCTCCCATCGCCATGCGGTTCTTCATAATCAAAAAAATGGTGAAAGTTGTACCCCCCTCAAAAGTATACCCAAAAAATCTTCAGATTTTGAAATTTATGATTCCTTTCTTTCCGAAGAGGCAGTGCTTGGCTTCGAGTACGGTTATGCTTCAACCTCCCCAAAAGGGCTGGTTATATGGGAAGCCCAATTTGGTGATTTTGCTAATGGTGCGCAGGTTGTTATAGATCAGTTTATTGCTAGCGGGGAGCATAAATGGGGACGCATGTGCGGCCTAACAATGTTGCTGCCTCATGGTTACGAAGGGCAGGGCCCTGAGCATTCTTCAGCGCGATTAGAGAGGTTTCTTCAGTTGAGTGCTGAACATAATATTCAGGTATGCATACCAACTACACCAGCGCAGGTCTACCACATGATTCGCAGGCAAGCTATTAGACCAATGCGACGACCGCTTGTAGTGATGAGCCCAAAATGGATATTACGACACAAGCTAGCGACATCCTCAATGGAAGACTTGGCTGGCGGACAGTTTTTTAATCTTATTCAGGATAAAGAGATCGATAAAAGTAAAGCTAAACGACTGATTTTATGTTCCGGAAAGGTCTACTATCATTTATATGAAGCGAGACAAGAAAAGAGTATTAATAATATTGCACTAGTTAGGGTCGAGCAATTGTACCCTTTTCCTGACCGTGAGCTAGTAGAGGCACTAAAAGAATATACCAGTTTAAATGATGTCGTTTGGTGTCAAGAGGAACCAATAAATCAAGGTGCATGGTATAGTAGTCAGCATCACATGCGTAATGTTATCAATGAGGTTGATGAAGGTTTGACGTTAAGTTACGTTGGGCGTCAAGCTTCAGCTGCGCCAGCGTGCGGGTACATGTCTCTTCACCTAGAAGAGCAGGAAAAATTCATTAATGAAGCTTTAAGTTGTTAGTTTTAGTTGTATTGTTATTTTAGATCAAGGAAGCATAGAGCATGAGCATTGACATAAAAGCACCGACATTCCCCGAGTCTGTTCAAGAGGGCAGTATTGCTACCTGGCATAAAAAGCCTGGAGAATCGGTTTCTCGTGATGACCTGTTAGTTGATATAGAGACAGATAAGGTTGTTTTGGAGGTGGTAGCTCCTGCCGATGGTATCGTAGCAGAAACTCTAAAAGAAGAAGGGGATACGGTCCTCAGTAACGAGATTATAGCTCGCATAAATGAAGGTGAGGTGGTTGAGTCAGCCCCGGGGTCGGAAGTAGAGACTGCAAAAGAAGCTGTCGACTCAAGCGGCGAAGAAAAGATTGCGAGCCCATCAGCAAGAAAACTTGCTAGCGAACAGGGTATTGATTTGCATGCTGTTGCTGGAAGCGGCAAGGATGGTCGGATTACCAAAGAGGATGTCGTTAATACTACTCGTGCGGTTAGCCCTAAGACTCAAGCTACTTCTAGCACCACCTCTGATTCGCATACGCCTATGCCTGCTCCCGTTGGCGAGAGGGTGGAAAAACGAGTGCCTATGACCCGAATGAGGACTCGGATAGCAGATAGGTTGCTTCAGGTAACCCAAACAACAGCTATGCTTACCACTTTTAATGAAGTTGATATGCATAAAGTTATGGATCTTCGTTCTGAGTTTAAAGAAGATTTCTCGAAGATACATCCGGGGGCTCGCTTAGGGTTCATGGGGTTTTTTGTTCGTGCAGCGACAGAGGCTCTAAAGCGATTCCCTTCAGTTAATGCTTCGATTGATGGTACAGACGTTATCTATCACGGATACCAAGATGTTGGAGTGGCTGTTTCTACTGATAAAGGCTTGGTTGTGCCTGTGCTTCGCAATACAGAGAGTATGAGCATTGCTGATATTGAGAGAACTATTGCAGAGTTTGGTGGGAAAGCTCGTGATGGAAAGCTAACCATTGAGGAAATGACTGGTGGCACTTTCACAATAACAAATGGCGGAACGTTTGGTTCTTTGATGTCTACGCCCATATTAAATCCCCCTCAAGCAGCAATTTTGGGAATGCATGCCATTAAAGAGCGTCCAATTGCTGTAAATGGATCTGTCGTCATCCGCCCTATGATGAACCTTGCTCTATCTTATGATCATCGTTTAATTGATGGTCGCGAAGCAGTGAGCTTTCTAGTTGCGATTAAGGAAATGATAGAAAATCCAGCTAAGATTCTTCTTGAAATGTAAAATATAAGTTACTGTAATTTAAGAGTTTATTATGTCAAATTTTTATGATGTTATTGTAATTGGTGCAGGCCCTGCAGGGTACGTCGCAGCCATAAGAGCAGCTCAGTTGGGGTTGAAGACTGTCTGTATAGAGAAATGGAGAAATGCAAAAGGTGATGGAGTTAATGGAGGAACTTGCCTAAATGTAGGATGCATTCCATCAAAATCCCTTTTGGATAGCTCTTACAAGTTTTATGAAGCAAAGAATCAGCTCGATGTCCACGGCATCAATACCGGTGACGTGACTATTGACTTAAAGGCAATGGTTGATAGAAAAGATAAAATAATTAATCAGCTCACTGATGGCATTGCTGGGTTATTCAAGGCTAATGGCGTTGAGTCATTGTTCGGCACAGCCAGACTGCTTGCTGGACGGAAGGTTGAATGTGTTTCTCATGATGGGAAAACCCAGATCCTTACGGCAGATAACATTATTATTGCTACAGGATCTAAGCCGATTGATATCCCAGTAGCAAAAGTTAATGGAGATACCATAGTTGATTCTAGTGGAGCCTTAGAGATTACAGAAACACCAAAAAGATTAGGCGTCATCGGTGCAGGTGTTATTGGATTAGAGTTAGGCAGTGTTTGGAATAGGATAGGAAGCAAAGTTGTATTGATTGAAGCTATGGAGGACTTTCTTTCTATTATTGACCAGCAGATTGCTATGGAGACAAAAAAAATATTTACAAAACAGGGCATGGATATACGTCTTGGCTCAAGAGTTACTGGTACAAAAGTCAAAGGTAAGGAAGTTGTTGTAACATATAAAGATAGTTCAGGTAAGGAAACTTCTGAAACTTTCGATAAGTTGATTGTTTGCGTAGGACGCACTCCCTACATAGAGGGATTGCTGGCAACTGATAGCGGCGTAAATCTTGACGAAAGAGGCTCTATATTCGTCAATGAGCAATGTGAGACCACTACAGCTGGGGTTTGGGCT